>ENA-ORDA01000038-ORDA01000038.1-marine-metagenome-genome-assembly--contig:-NODE-38-length-125202-cov-5.229315_pt1 | contig 125202 bp, 153 predicted proteins | sample MGYA00237778_ERZ508506 | MGnify/ENA primary metagenome ERZ508506 (study PRJEB26177, sample SAMN06267891) | marine metagenome | isolation source: Monterey Bay, California, USA | place: Pacific...
TACCAGAATCTTCGTTAACAGACCAACTTAATTTAATGATTGTGTCAGTGAATGAAAGAACCGACAACATAACAATAAAATCTTTTATTGATAACATGCCGGCCAGAGACGCCAGATATCTTAGAGAGGCCTATGAAAAAATCGTACCCAACGTTGATTTAGCTCAAAGTTTCACTTGTGAAAGTTGTGATTATGAAACAGATCAAATGGAGGTGCCGTTTACGACGGACTTTTTTTGGCCTAAGCAGTGAATACATTCAGCAGGTTTATGAAGAGTTCTTCTTATTGAAGTATCACGGTGGGTGGAGCTTTATAGAAGCATATAATCTACCAGTGGTTATCCGCAGGTGGTTCTTGGAGAGGCTAGCCGACCAGATCAAGAAAGAGAGCGACCAGATGAAAAAATCTTCAAAAAAGTAAGAGATAAGGTTTTATTTCTTGCTTTTAACTAATTAGAACAAGGAGATACATCTTTATGGCAAATAATTTTTGGACAGACGCAAAATATCAGCCTATGCAACAGTTTAGGTATGATGTACAAGCCATGCTGTATAAAGGTGATTTCTCAGGGACTTTAGAGGATACTATTCCGTCGCTGGTTGGGAAAATTTTGGCAAACCGTGTCTCTATAGATAAAGAATTAATAAAGGCAGTGAATATGCCAGATGTATCTGTTGGTTATGATAACGATGCAGCCAACATTGGCTCGGGAGGACCGAGCATAGAATCTCAAGACCCCCAAATAGCGGAGCTTGAATTGCAATTATATATGACACCGCAGCTAGCCCAAGATATACAAGATATTTTTAGGGCTTACTATTTACAGGATGTTATAGACGATGGTTCTGGTGGTTTTATTGGCACACCTGCACGTATACTTAATAAAGATAGAGTCAGTCTTATCCCTTCTCCGCTCCTCATTCAGAACTCACAAATCATTGTTAACATTTATGATCCAAACCCAAAACCGGTAAAAGACTTCCCAGCCACCCCTGCAAAATCAATCCGCTATTATGGGGTGTATCCAGTCTCTTATAATTTGGGCAGCTTAGATTATTCTAGCTCTGATGTAGTTATGGGAAGCATGAAGTTTTATTTTTATGGTGCAGATATAAGAAGCGATGACGATGCCAACCGATCAACACAGGAAGAAACTGGTATTTTAGCAAGTATCTTCGCGAAGAACAATAAATGTATGGGGAATTTTTAAATAATGGAACATATTGAAATAGATTTAGAAGAAATGAAGAAGAATGAAGACATGCTCAACGAAAGTTTCTTGAGAATGTACGGGACTGTAATAGAGCTTATTATAAAGCAAATGTTCGGAATGCCATTCTTCGGAACTTCGAGTAGAATAAAAGGAAAACCAGCTGATGTGAAGGCGTTTGCTAGGGCAGTCGGTAATGAAAAGAAATATATCGAGATTGCTAAGAAACACGGGCTGGATGATCCAAAAACATATAAGCAAAAAGGCAGGTTAGATAAAGCAGTAGGGGCTTTTGAGCTAAAGACAGGCATCAAATGGCCGTTTAAATAAGGAAACATTAAGGCATGGCAGAGAATGAGAATGTAGATCCCAATAAGGTGTCTGATGTGGCAGATGCCATAAAAGATGCCTCTCCTGAATTAAAAGCTTTTATTGAGTACATGGCTCAAGCATCCAAGGGTGTAAAAGGCTTTGGAGATGGCTTGGATCGCCTCGCTGGGCAAATAAAGTCCGCAAAGGACACCGGTGAAGGCTTTGGCGACTCGCTTGCTGGGCTGGTTGGAACAAATAGTGGTTTCAACAAGAGTATACGTAATGCTGTATATAACCTTAAAGATGCTGATAAAATGTTTACGGGCCTGACAGCCTCCATAACAGCAAACTTTAGTGCAATGTCTATAGGTATCAGTGTATTGGAGAAGATGTTTGAAGCCACCTCTGCACTCATCATAAGCACAGATTCTGCCTTCGTGTCCTTTCAGAAACAAACTGGAGCCGTGTCTCTTTACGGAGCACAGATTTCTGCACTTGAAGCAGGCAATTATAATTTTGGTATTTCAATCGACGAGGCAGCAGACTCACAAGCTTCGCTGGTTACGGGGATTAAAAACTTTAATACTTTCGCCCCGGATGCTCAAAATCAGTTATTGAGAACCACTGCTATCTTGAATGAAATGGGTGTAGATTCAGGGATAACTGCACAAAGCTTAAACTTTATGACGAATTCTCTTGGTATGACGGCGAATCAGGCAGACCAAACCACAAGAGAAATGTTTGTTCTCGCTAAATCAATGGGCATGCCTCCTCAAGAAATGGCCGAATCTTACACTTCAGCAACTCCACAGCTAGCAGCCTTCGGGAGCCGTGCCAACACAGTTTTCCAGAAGATGGCTGTAAATGCACGTTCTGCTACTATGGAAGTCGCAGATATATTGAGGATAACAGAACAATTCGACAGGTTTGACACAGCGGCCTCATCAGTTGGTAAGCTCAATGCAGCACTGGGGGGACCTTATTTGAGTACAATTAGAATGGTCACGACTACCGATCCCACCGATCGGCTAAAGATGATGTCTCAGGCCGCAAGAGAGGCTGGAAAATCTTTTGATAGTATGGATTACTATGAAAGAAAGATGTTAGCTTCAGCAATGGGGCTAAAGGATGTTAATGAGCTAGCCCTTGTCATGAACAACGAGTTTGACTTGATGGCTCCCAAGATAAAGAAGAGTTCTGCACAAATTAAGGAATTAGCAAAACAAACCCAAACATACAATCAGATAGGAGAGGAATTTAATCAATTAATGAGGGCGTTTGCTGTCAACATTGTCGGGCCTGTTATTTCTGGGTTAAAAGGAATGGCTAATGGATTGACTTACCTAGCTCAAGGTCCCATGGTATGGGTGGTTGCAGGAATAGGGCTTATGATAGCAGCAGTGGGGTCCTTATACTTAGCATTGACGATAGCCACTGGGGGGACTTGGGCAGCATTAACCGCCGTAGGTGCCTTTTTAATAACAGCTGGAGCAGCTGCAGCGATGATGTTCAAGGGGCTCTTAGATGTTGTGAAATCCAGCAAGCCATTTATGGATAAGCTAACTGGGTCGTGGGAAAAAATAACAACAGCCTTCGAGAAATTCAATCCAGTCGGAGCCAAGGGGTCTTCGGTATTGGAACAGTTAACAGCCGGCTTTAACTCTTTTGTGAAAAATAATGGCCCAGTGATAGACATGATGCTGGAATCAATCACAGGCTCGTTGGTCTCTATTTTAGATAGTATGTCCCAATTCCACGGATTTTTGACAGATAGTGGGGTATATTATGGGTTTGGCAAAGCAATTGGCTTTATCGCAGGCTTTATATTATTTGTGGCCACCGCAACAGCGAAACTTATGGAGCTTTGGACCAGCCTGTATCACCTGATCTTTATAGGAAATAGTCCTCCTTTCTTACTCGTTTTGGAAATGCTTAGCTCAGGTCTCGCACTAGTTGGCCAAGCCTTCATGTTTCCCATCAAGATGGCCGGCATACTCTATGGCTTGCTCAAAGACCTTGCAGGATTACTGGCTGGAAAAGCTCTTAGTTTCTTATCCGGAGCAATATCTCATGTATTCGGGGGATCACCGGAAACTCAGGTAAACAACGGCGGGTTTAATAGAAAAGAGGACATGGAGTCGCAATCCTCAGCCATGGCTGATGCTGTAGCGAAGGCAGTCAAAGAGGCTCTTGAGACCACCAAGATAAGTGTGGACACAGCAATTCAAATCAAAGAGACCACAGGTGGGCTAGCATCGTTATTTGACTTTACGTATGCGGGAATCAGCGACAAACAGTCCAGCCGTGCACCTCGCCATGCTATGAATGCGAGTCGAGCAGGTATAGGAAAATCTAGAAATGGGGGGTAACTAAATGGCAAGTTGTAACGGAAGAGAAGTTAAAAATCCATTCGCAGAATATCCAGATGATCTGGTAATCAAGATGGTAGCAACTAACAGGTATATGGTTTTCTATGATGGAATTGACTCATTCGACAGAAGCTACAGCCTCGCTTGGGATTCTGTCAATGTATACGGCAGACAGGATGCTATTCAAACATATCAATCTACTGGCGAGACAATTAGTTTAAGTTGGCCATTGAAACCCGGAACCGATCCAGATGTCTTCAATTACCAGTTGGAGGCACTTTTGGCTTTGGGTAAATTTGTACGCCCCCTATATGGAAAGCAGAACGACACAGAGAGGATTATTGAGGCCCCTTTGCTTCTCATTAAATACAGAAATTTAATTGTTGAAGAATATAGCGGCGGCACAGGCACCGAACTCTTAATTGCACCAAGCAGCTTATCTGTAAATTATGGCGACAGAGCTAGAGAAGTTTCAACCACACAAGGAAACTTGTTGGTTCCCAAAAGAATACTTATTAGCCTTTCTGGGGTTGTCATAAACCAATCTAAGAAATACTACGACGTGCCCGTTGAATTTACACCTCCACCTGATAGCGATACAGACCAAGCCCGATCCCAATCAAAAAAAGCGACAGGGAGCAAATAATAGAATGCCTTATAGCAGAATGTCAAATAGAAACATATTTAGAAATGCAGATTTGTTATACGATGAAAAGTTTAAGCAAAAAGACTTGAAATATATTAATCAATATAATACAGGGACTATAAGGTTCCCTTCCGTAGAGCAATTGATGGATATAACTTTTGACACAAGGATCTGGAAAGTTGGAGACCGACTTCACAAGGTGGCCTACAATTCATATGGGGATTCAAGATATTGGTGGGTCATAGCCCAATTTAATAAAAAGCCGACAGATCATCATTTCAAGCTGGGTGACACTTATTACGTGCCCCTGAACTTAGAAGATGCCTTAAGTGCATTTGGCTACTAGGAGAATATCATGTCAACACCACGAATAGTATATGATCTGCTGACAATTTCTTCTGGAGACTACTGGAATGATTCCATAGGGGATGCTTGGGAAAGCCTCACTAAAGTTCAGTGGGATAAGACAATTGATTCCCAGATGCTCGTTGATAAATACTATTCACTTTTTTTAGAAGAGAATGATTCGAGGGCAAATAGTGCCATGGCAGAAAGCCTCGGAGCGGGAATTAGAAAAGCCAGACTCGACGACTCTAGGTCTGACTCTGGTTACTTGGATGCTGTTGCAGCGAGAGCTGCCATGGAATTAAAAGTGAAGGGTGATTTACGTAGCTTACTGAAATACGCCGAGGAGGTAATGGACAAGAGGCGCAAGCGAGATTTCGACATAGAGTGGAACAAGACATCACTTGGCAGCTCCCAGAGAACAGCTATTTCACGTAAGGGACAAGAACCTAGATCTCGCAAAGAAGCACTATCAAGTGAATTAAGCGAAGATTTAGCACTGGCTTTTTATTTTGAGAAATGGCTAGAAGCTAAGAATGAAGATATTTCAAAAAGTGGTGCCCTCAAGAGTCTCGACGAAAGTGAGTATAGAAAATCTATCCTCGGCGAAGTGGAAAATAATATAAGAAACAGAAATCAAGATCCTAACTTGGGTGAGACCGTACTAACTGCTGAGAATAAGGCCGCCTCTCAGAGACTCATAGACACGAGTCAGTTTGACAAGCAGAGGTATTTAATACAAAATATTAAAGGCTTATCAGATTTATCTAAGGCACGCTTCTCGTATAACTCATCAGAGCTATTCTCAAGTGAACAACCTACAGCTGCAGCCTCGTCTAGTGCTGTCGAATCCAATGAGTTTCAGTGGATTGGTATAGCTCAAAATAGAATTTTAAGATTCACAAAGACTCAAAAAAATGCAGTGGGAAAGATAAGCGGATCCGCTTTGGGAAAAAATCTTTTTAAGCTATCTAATATGGAGTTGTCTAAGCTGGTTCCAGTCATTAGAGTCTGGAAGCTGCATTATAACGAAAAAATGGAGGAAGAGGGAGAGGTGGAGATTAAGTTTCCTACTCGAAGCGAGATTATGAAAGAGAGCATGTTTGATGCCGATCCAACCTTCGCACGAGAAATTGACTCACAGGCTAACCCATACACCTTTCCAAAAACTAGAAGAGGCTACGGCATACGATCCTTCAGCTGGGAATATGCAGGATCCGATCCCTTCTCCGTGGATAGGGATATCAGTGCAACACTGGAGTTATATTTTCAAGATTTTTCCCAATTTACCGCCACGAGGGGGTCTGGAGAAAATTCTTATCGATACTTGGATTTGGTATCGCCTCGACCGGGTGTCCTTGGAGACAAGACTACCGTATTAGGTGAGGTCTTCCAGCAGGATATAAAGATTAGTGCCGGGTGGCAAGTTCCAAACGCCTTTAATGAAACCCAGAAAGAGTCTGTTGCGGCCTCACAAGTTAACTTTGTTTTAACGATGATGGACTATAACCTCGCCTTCGCTGGAAACGGAAATGGAGCTTGCACAATAACGATCAATTATAGGGCAAGAGTCGAGTCTCTAGGCAAAAACCGGCTGATCAATGTGCTTTCCGCCACACCAGATGAGCTGAAGCGTCTTGACCGACTGGAAGATAGCATCGAACACAAGATTATGATAACCGAGGAAGATCGAGAGGAGGCCCGAGTGGAACAGGCCGCCCTCCTAAAAGATATTAGATCGAATGCTTCTAAGAGATTTATTGACCGACTTATATCGAAGGGGAGTGTTTACTGGAGGAATGTGGACTTAAAAGAGGTCCTTGTTTCTACCCTTGGTAAGGCTGCAGCGAAAACAACCTATGAAGATCTATATGACGACGATTGGCTAACTAACCCACCGCGCCACGAAGACGGCCTTGAGCAAAGTTTAGAGATCTTATTTGTGGAAGGCCAGACGGACTCTCTCGACACTCTCCCTCTTGTTACTTTTTTTGAAAATGAAGAGGAAGATACCGCAATAAAAGGGCCAGAAAAAATTATTTATACTTTTTTAGGCGATGTCCTGCAGAACACCATCGATATCGCAACCGAAGGCGGTGGATCTTTCGGAGCACCAGCCGGTGCAGTAAAGGATATGAAGCTGGGCCTCATGGACTTTAGAGTAGGCAACAAGCCATATAATATAGGGGATATTCCGATAGAAATGGGAATCCTAATGGAGTTTATGCAGAGCAAAATGGGCCAGAAAGATATTCAAACAATATCCATTATCGATTTCATAAATGGTATCTTATCCGAAGTTATAACAAACCGGGTTGGTGAATATCTTAACCTTAAAGACGGGACTACCCGGAGCTTTAAAATAGGTTATAATTCTCAAAATAAAAATCTTCAACCCGCGAACGAGAGGGAATATGATCTCACCGACAACAAGGCTTTGCGATTAATAAGGAAGAGACCACATGCCCAAGAACTCATTATATATTCAGATTCTCCCCTCCCTACCGACTTTATTCTTACTCCTGAAACTTATTGGGAAAAAAAGAAGAAGGATGAAGACGAGGGGTTGCACCACTTCACGATGGGCTCAACTAAATCTCTAGTGAAGAACATTTCATTTGATAGGGTTGATTTGGAGTATGCAAGGGAGAGAAGACTTACTATCAATAAAGAGGACCCCTACGCTCTGTTGAAAAATGTATTTAATGTCAATATTTCTATGTTTGGTAACGACTACTTCAAGCCGGGAAGCTATATATATGTGGATCCCAAGGTCATGGGCGATCTAGGAGCACCATATACCGAGGGCTCTGTGGCAAACATTATGGGGCTGGGGGGATACCACATTGTGACAAAAGTGAAGAATTCCATATCGGATAACTCTTTTGATACAACAATTGATGCTGTTTGGGAAACCTCCGGCGATGGAAAGTATGGCATGAGATCCTCCAAGGCAGGCAAGGAGGTAGCAACAGATGAAAAAGATGACAAATAACTTTACCATAAATAACGAAAGTAGTCCATCAGAGATATTTGAAGAAAGAATTCTATATGAATTTTTCGCCTTCAATACAAGCCTTGGGATATCAGCCCAAGATCCTGCCGGCATCAAGAACTATTGGAGATTTGAAAACATCCTATATGGAAAGGTTGACAAAGGCCTAATAGTGATAGAACCAAATAAGAGATACTTAAGCTCGATAACCGGCGAAGGTAACGTGCAGTATGCTCTGACTCCGGTAGCGGACTCTTTCAGAGAATTTCAGAATTCTTTTAAAATACCATCACAATCAGGAAGGCTAGTGGAGGATAGCTTCTTAAATTCTCCAGAAATTATCCGCAGCTACATAGATTCGGACATATTATACAATGATCACCTAACTAATGTCGTTGCAAAATTCAACAGAAACAATGTCCTGTCCAAGCCTCTGGATAACAAAATCGCCAATATAAAAGATTATGCTGGAGAGTTCTTTAGATATATATTTAATGGCCACGGACTTCCCTTGACCAAGGTATCTTACATCTTATCTGACAAGGTTTCTCCCCTAAGCTCCGGACTGTCTATCGAGATAGCAGACCTAGACCCAGCTGATAACCGAGGTAAACAGACCTTCATTGAGAGTCCCAATTTTGAGTTTTATAGACAGACAGCTATAAACTCGGGCTTCCTCATTGACAAGAACATCCCGTGGAGGATGAATTTTGATATATCTTCTCCAGCCAATAAGGAAAAGATTGCACCTGCATATGAGACACAAGATGTTGCTAACAGTTTCTTGGTCAGGCATTTTCAGCCAGCGTATTTAAGTGACTTGGAGTATTTAATATCCCTAGTCATAGTGGGGTATAATTCTCTAGTCTCGGACAAGGGATATTATATGAATGGCCGATGTAAGTTTGAGAGAACACCCGTCGAAAAAGAAGATGTCCTTCAAAATACTCTCCCTATGTACTACTGGGTGAAGCGATATTGCCAACTTAGAAACATAGAGTCGGGAAATATATACACCAAGCCGGAGATTGACAAGATCATCCAGTATGCACTGGATTTGCAGGGAGATGCTTTAGAATATATCAGCTCAAAATTTAGATTACCTTATCTGTTTGAGGGCTCTACAGTTTACGCCAATCTTAAAAAATATTATTTGGAAAAAAACAATATTTCCCTTGACAATTTCTCTGAACATGTTAAAATAGTAATTAAGAACTCGATCAATAAGATCTATTGAGGCTGAATTGTTATTTCAAACACTGGACGATAAAAAAGAATGCGTTGGTATCTACACCGCTGGAGAGCTTTCGTTTGATGAGTCTTTATCTGGAGATTTAGACAGAACATGGTCATATTCAGCTTTCTTGCAAAATAGGGATATTGAATATGCCAAATTATATTGCGAAGGACAGGCTCTTGAAAAGGTATGCCCAGAGGCCTTACGTGACCGCTGGGAGAACGTATCAAATAAACTCAAGGCTTTCATTAAATCATTTAATACATCTCGTGTATCGCTAAATGAGAGCTGTTTTTTTGATTTAGTTCCCAAGAAGTTTCTTTTGGAATATTGTTATGTAAAAGATTTGATATGCCAACATGTGTTTGAGGAATATGATAAGCCCAGCAATTATGATTATTTACTTGAGCTGACAAAGGTGGTCGAAGAGATAAAATACAATAAATTGAACTTGAATATAAGAAACTTGTCTCTGTATCGCAGTAAACATAGAAAGTTCCTCAAGAAGTTGAGAGTTATGCAGCCTTATTGTAAATTCAATATCTGGGGAACAAAGACTGGAAGGCTCACTACAATTTCGAAGAGTTTCCCCGTCCTGACCATGGACAAGGAGTTCAGAAGTGTTATAGAGCCCAAGAATGACTATTTTGTTGAGTTAGATTTTAATGCTGCGGAATTAAGAACACTTCTCTCGCTACAGGGTAGAGAGCAGCCCGCCGGTGATATACACGAGTGGAATATGGAGAACGTCTTTGGTGGAAGCTTGACACGAGCGGAGGCAAAGAAAAGAATCTTTGCTTGGTTATATAATCCGGAGAGCTACGATGAGCGATGCGAACATGCATATGACAGAAAGTCTATTTTAAGCAAGCATTATAACAATGGTATCGTGAAGACGATTTTTGGTAGGACCATTCGGTCTGAGAAGAGAACAGCTTTAAATTATATCATACAATCGACTTGCGCAGAAAATGTTTTACGGCAAATGATTAAAGTATCTAATTATATGAAAGGGTTCAAGTCACATGTTGCTTTTCCGATCCATGATTCTGTTGTATTGGACTTTTCAATTGAAGACCGAGAAAGACTCGGAGAAATAATCGATTTATTTTCGAACACACAGTTGGGAAAGTTCAAAGTGAACATAAGCGTCGGAACAAACTTCGGCGATCTTAGGAAATTAGAGGTTTAAATGAACATTATTGGTCTTGGCGACTCTGGTTGTAAAATTGCAGATTCGTTTGCGCAGTATCCACAATATAAAATATTTAAAATAAATGTTGACATAGACGGAAAAGGGTGCTATAATATACCTATACTTGAAACAGGGGAAGAGTATGAAACTTATGATTATCCCAAAATTCGTTCTTTTTTCAAGGGCGTGAAAGGCGAGTCTCTATTTATCATTGGCGGATCTGGAAAAGTTTCCTGCGGGACACTTCGGATTTTAGAGAGCATAAAAAGGCTTCCTGTTTCAATATTGTATATTCAACCAGATTTAGGCATGTTAGACGAAATGCAGAAAAGACGAGAAAAATTAGTAAGAAATGTTGTTCAAGAGTACGCACGGTCGGGTATCTTCGAGAAAGTCTGTCTAGTTTCAAATAACTTACTGGATGCCATCATTGGCGGCGCACCCATTATTGGTTATTTCGATGCACTCAATAATGTGCTGGTACCATCTTTGCATATGGTGAATTTCTTTTCCAACACAAAGCCCGTCGCCGGCGCAATACCGAAACCGAAAAACACACATCGAATTTATACAGTAGGAATCTTCGATATTCAAAAGAATGAAGAAAATATGTTTTTTTCCCTTGACAACACGAGAAATAAGTGTTATATTTATGGAGTAAGCGAAGAAAAGTTAAAGACAGATAAAAAACTCATGAATAAAATCAAAAAACAAATTGAGTCAAAAAAGAGAGAGAATCTTGATATATCATACGCAATTTATCCAACGGATTATGAATACGACATCGGCTATGTTATAGAAAGAACTCCCATAGTTCAGAATTAAATTTTTAGTTTCACTTTATTAACAACAAACCAGCAGAGCGAGAGATTTGTCGCTCTGGCTATAGCCAATAACGGCACAAACAAACGATAGGAGAGAGAAAGATGGCATTAGACATCAGTAAGATTCGGGCACGACTCGATACAGTAAAGAATAACGGCAAAGCTGGAGGATCATTCTGGCGGCCAAAAGACGGAACCCAAACAATCCGAATTGTCCCGACACAAGATGGCGACCCCTTCAAGGATTACTGGTTTCATTATAACTTAGGGCCAGAGCAGAGAGGTGGACTTCTTTGCCCAAAGAAAAACCATGGAGATGATTGTCCAATTTGCAGTTTCAAAGACCAGCTTTGGAAAGAATTTAATGAAACCCAAGACCAAGATACGATGAAAATGGCTAAAGATCTGTCGCCCCGGCAGCGTTTCTTCTCGCCAGTTCTAGTCCGAGGCGAAGAACGAGATGGAATTCGTGTCTGGGGCTACGGTAAAGAGGCTTATACTTCTTTGCTAAACTTGGTTCTTAACCCAGAATACGGAGATATTACCGATGTTGATGCCGGTACTGATTTAACCCTGACTTATGGAAAGCCACCGGGAGCTAGCTTTCCTAAAACCACACTGACACCTCGCCGACGCTCTAGTCCATTATGCGATGAGGCTGTAGGTGGTGACGAGGAATGTACTCGACTTCTGGATAATATTCCAGCATTTGATAATCTATTCCAAGTAAAGACACAGGAAGAAGTGCAAACAGCCCTTGATGGATTCGTCTCTTCTCTCGAAGGTGACGGCGAAGGGAGTAGCACATCAGATTTGGTAGTCAACGAAGGGACACCAGATGTCCTCGCTGCTTTCAACGAGTTGACAGGAAACTAGGAATATCTCCGACCGCAGGGAGGCATGGGTTATAGATGCCTCACTTTTTTAACAATCCTAAAAGGAAAAAAAATGACAACAGAAAATACAGACACACTTACAACCGCCACAGCTGGTGCTAACGCCACTGTTCATTATCGGGGAACACTCGAAGATGGTAGCGAATTTGATAACTCTCATATCCGTGGAGAACCCATTACTTTTAAGGTGGGCTCAGGCCAGATGATTCCCGGATTTAATGACGCGGTAGATGGAATGACTGTTGGGGAGACAAAGACAGTCACTCTGACTCCTGATCTGGCATACGGGGATACTAATCCGGAGGCACAGACCACCTTCCCCACGAGTGGGTTTCCGGAAGGGGTAGAGCTTGTCGAAGGCATGCCAATCCCCCTAAAAACGCCAGATGGCCGCACTTTGATGGGTAGATTAGCAGAGCAGCATGGAGATACAGTAACTATTGACCTGAATCATCCATTAGCAGGACAAACACTGCAATTTGAGATTGAACTAGTAGAAGTCACAACACCTACTAGCACGGACACTTCAACCGACGAGGGAATCGCTACCTAATAACAAGCGCGTTGTGACCGCAGGGAGGCATGGGTTTACAGATGCCTCACTTTATTTCAAATTATTTTATATTTTTGCTTGACAGCAGCCACACATTATGTTATATTATTATTACAAACAAGGAAGGATACTAAAACTTTTTCCCTAGAGAGTGCGGGGATAGTGGCACTCAGTTAACTAACGCCATTTTGAATTTGTAGACGCTTGTAAGTCTTATGATTCAAATACCATTTTACATAGGAGGTAAACATGGCAGATTATAAAACAACAGTAGAGAGCTATTTTGATTATATTGTGGGTTTCTCACATTCCAACTTAAAATGTGACGGTGAAGATCGATGTATCACCGCCATGCACAGTAAAGGCTTTGAAGTAAAGATCATTCCAACTGTCTATGTTGATCGCGATTTCCAACGCAATTTCGTTTGGAACCGCGCCCGAAGACGCGCCTACAATAAGGCAGTCATGAATAAGAAATCAGGTACGCCAATCACTATTGCATGTATCGAGAGCTGTCTAGCGTATGCAAAGTCTGTCGCTTGTGAGCTTTCAGTTCTAAAGTTTGAAGAGCTTTTGGAATTAGGCTATAAGTACATCAGCTTAGATGGCCAAAATCGTTCTTTAACCATGCAGGAATTTATTGAGAAGGACACTGACTTGACTATGGGAGACACTGTTTATGATTGTTCCATCACAGGAGAATCGTATGATTTATCAAACTGTCTTTTGAAAGACTTTGAGCCGACAGTCCGTCAAAAGTTCTTGGCAGGAACAAAGGTTCCCGTTACTGTTTATACTGGATATACATACCCAGAGCTTGCAGCGGAATTCCGAGACCTGAACAGTAGTGATAACTTAAACCCCATGGAGTGGAGAAACTCTTATCAAACATGGTTTGCAGGTTGGATTCGAGAGCAAACTAGTAAGCATAGCGATCTATTCAAATCCTGCATGAGCAAGGGTGAGTATGAAAAAATTTCCAACCGAATGACTGATCGCGAACTCTATTCAATATATAGCTTATATCTCGGCGGTGTTTTTAAGAGCAATATGAATGACTCTGTTTTTGATGCCCGTACTTCCAACATCAAGAAGAAGTTTATTCTAGATAGATTGTATGAGTGCGGCGAATCAATCACGCAGCATGATACTCGCTTTCCATACGACATCTCGGCATGCGACCGTGTTGACAAGATCGTAGGAAACCTAACTATGGCTGCTCCAGAATTGAAGAAGATTGGTAGCGGCAGCAGACTCCTTAAGTGGCAAGTCTGGGCCTTCTTATCAGTTTTTGAATGGATTCACGACAAAGGACACACAATCAAGAATGCTGATATACCAGAATTCGTTCAGTTGGTTGATGTTGTCCTAAAGAAGGCTCGTCACGACTCGCGACAACAACAATCAGCCGATGAGAAAGCTAAGGGAGATGATCTTCCAAAGCAGCAATATTTCTATGGACAGTTAGAAACAATCGCAGAAAACCGTTCTCGCGATGGAATCAAGAGCACAATTGATGATTTAATGACCACTAATCTGAATCAGCTCCCAGTGCAATTATCATCGCAAAGCCTGCCTCTAGAGGTTGACTTTACATACGAAGACGAGTTTACATACTAAATCGTAATGCCCCCCTATTCGGGGGGCTTTTTTATTTAAGGAGAAAACATGGCAAGAAAAACAACTTCATCTGCTGGAAAACTTTCAATGGCAGATATGAGAAAGATGATCAACAAGAAGGCGGGCATGGATGTAGCCCATGATCTGACCGAGGCTAATCCTACAGAGGTCACTCAATGGATCCCTACCGGCTCAAGGTGGCTGGATTCTATTATTTGCAAAGGACACTATGCGGGAATCCCCGTTGGGAAAGTATCAGAGATTGCAGGCCTCGAGGCAACTGGTAAATCATATATGGCTGCTCAAGTTGCTGCAAACGCCCAAAAGATGGGGATTGATGTTGTATATTTTGATTCGGAATCAGCAATTGATCCTTCTTTTCTAGAAAACGCCGGCTGCGACTTAGACAGCCTACTATATGTACAGGCCCAGTCTGTAGAGTTTGTCTTAGAAACTATTGAGGACTTGTTGGCATCAGAAAACCAAATGTTATTTATTTGGGACTCTCTGGCACTCACTCCTGCTGTGAGTGAAGTAGAAGGTAGTTTTGATCCCATGTCGCAGATGGCTATGAAAGCGAGAATCCTTGCGAGAGCAATGTCTAAGCTTGCACTGCCAATCGCTAATGCGAATGCGACGTTGCTTGTCTTGAATCAGCTCAAGACAAATATCACCCGAAGTCCTTCGGAGGCCATGACTACTCCATATGTTACGCCGGGTGGCAAAGCAATGGCCTATGCTTATTCTCTTCGCGTTTGGTTGACCGGGCGAAAAGCCAAGGCAAGTTTTGTTTTGGATGATAATGGATTTAGGATCGGATCCGAGGTGAAGGTTAAAATAGAGAAATCTAGGTTTGGCACCGCTGGCCGTAGATGCAACTTTCGTATTTTATGGGGAGGCACTAGCGTGGCAATTCAAGATGATGAGTCTCTGTTTGATGCAGTGAAGTCTTCCGACAATATTCTTCAGTCAGGTGCATGGTATACCATGGTCTTTGAGGACGGAACAACAGAGAAGTTTCAAGCAGCTAAGTGGGTCGACAAGATGCAGAGTGATAAGTTCCGGCAGAGGGTCTATCAAATAATTGATGAGGAAATCATCATGAAGTTTGATAAGAGGCAAGGTAGTGCATCCGATTTCTATGACTCTGAAGAAACGACAGACTAATTGGTAGTATGGAAGATTCGTTTTTAAAAGTTAAGTATGATAAATTAGTTTTTGAACTTAAATATTTAGAAGCGGATCTCCACTACCATGACTCTATCCTAGGAAAAGGGACTCCCGAGTTTGAATCTCAGTGCAGGTCGGCTATCGAGAATCTCGGTTTGGAGAATGTCTTCTATGGTGATAAGTCCGCCGCTGAGAACTATGCTAAGAAAGAATCTGAAATAGAGCAGGAATCAGCTAAAAAGATAAAGCCAAGCAAAGCCACCGCTCAGTTATTTCGCAAAATTGCTTCCCAGACGCACCCGGATAAACTCGCAAAGCTAGAAGGGGAAGACAGAGCAGCTAAGGAAAAAATCTTTAGAGAGGCGACGATAGCAAAAGACGAAGACGACTTGTTAAAGCTTCATATAATCGCCGCTGATTTATTAATAGAAATCCCAGAATTATCTTTAGAAGACATCTTGATGTTTGAAAAAAGGATTGGGGAAATCAAATCACAGATAGATTCCAAAAAAGGAACTTGGGTTTGGGCTTGGCTCATATCTCCCAAGGACAAGAGGGACAAGATCATAACAGATTATGTTGATCTTATGACAAAGACAGTAATGAAGAAACCATCTGACACGGAATAGAGATGACAAAAAGATTAATGGTAGTGGACGCTCTGAATGCATACTTCAGGGCTTATATCGTGGATCCGAGCCTTTCACTGAACGGACAACCAATTGGGGGTTATAAAGGATTTGTAAAAATACTTCAAAAACTCTGTCGCGAACTTAGGCCAGATGAGATTATAATTGCTTGGGATGGTGCCGGAGGATCTCAAAAGAGGAGGGCGACCAACAAGAATTACAAAGCCGGCAGAAAGCCAATACGATTGAACCGTGCTGTCCGAACGCTGACTGAAGACCAAGAAATGCAAAATAAGGTCTGGCAACAATATCGCCTGATGGAGATGCTGAATCACATGCCCTTCATTCAAATTGTCAGCGACGGAATCGAGGCTGACGATGTAATCTCATATGCTGTTCAGAATGCAAAATATAAGGGGTGGGAAAAAATTATTATCTCTAGCGACAAAGACTTCTTTCAGTTATGCGACGACGAAACTGTCTTATACCGGCCCATCCAGAAGGCATTTGTCAATAAGCCTAGAATTCTAGAAGAATTTGGAATTCACCCTACGAACTTTGCAATGGCCAGAGCAATCGCTGGAGACAAATCAGATAACCTCGATGGTGTGAGGGGTGTCGGACTGAAGACGATCGCCAAGAAGATGACATTTTTCTCTGATGAAGAGTCAGTAACATTTAAAGATCTTTTCGATTACTGTGAGAACGACAACACTGGGCTCAAAGCTTTCGCCTCTATCCTAGAAAGTCGGAATACCATACAAGATAATTATAAGATTATGCAATTATACTCTCCCGCTATGTCAATCCAGACAAAAAACAAGATTCAATATGCATTAGATAATTTTGATCCTCAATTTAACAAGACAGAAATAATTAAAAGAATGAAAGAAGATGGCTTCGGTGAGTGGAACACTTCAGATATCTTTGCTATATGTAAAAGAATTACAAGTAAGGCTTGACAAAGTATTCAACACATGGTATATTAAATAACATCGGAGGCTTATATGTCACAAGAAGGCTTTAGTCAATACGGCAAAGGTTTTCAGGAAAGCTTGTGTCACCTCATACTCACCGACCGCCCCTTCGCGGATCAGATGTATGAGGTGATTGACATAAACTTTTTAGAACTAAAATATCTTCAAACCTTTATACGGCTAATACAAAACTATAGAGAGAAATTCGGCGTTCACCCGAGTGAAGATATTATGAAAACAGTTATCAGGTCAGAGCTTGGTAACGAGCTGGAATCTGTAAAGCAACAGATTAGAGGCTTTTTTGCAAGAATCTATCGCGCTGATACTGGCGATGCTGAATATATCAAAGCAACATCTCTGGATTTTTGCAAAAAGCAAAAGTTGAAAGGAGCAATGCTAAAGTCGGTCAAGCTGCTGGAGAATTCATCTTTTGATGAAATTTCTCAAGTCATTAACGAAGCCTTAAAGCTTGGCGCGGATTCAAACCATGGTCATGATTACATTAGGGATTTTGAGCAACGGTTCATTTTTAAATCTCGAAACCCCACAAAGACCGGTTGGGATGAGATAGATAAAATCACCCACCAAGGATTGGGCACTGGGGAATTAGGCGTTGTAATCGCCCCAACTGGAGCGGGCAAAAGCATGGCGTTGGTTCACTTGGGCTCACAGGCGATTGTAGATGGCAGGAACGTCGTCTATTACACACTTGAGCTATCTGACACTGTAGTCGGATCAAGATTTGACAGTTGTATCACCAAGGTACCTCTGAACGATCTTAGAGGGTTTAAGGAGGAGATTTATGAGAAGATCCAAGACATTGAGGGCAATCTCATTGTAAAAGAATATCCCACAAAGTCATCTTCAGTCGCGACCTTGAAGACTCATTTGGACAAAGTGATCACTAGGGGCTTCAAGCCGGATGTTATTATCGTAGACTATGCTGACCTTTTACGACCAATTTCCACTTTAAGAGAGAAAAGACACGAACTGGAGACTATTTATGAACAGCTTCGAGGACTAGCGCAGGAATATAAATGCTGTGTCTGGACCGCTTCCCAGACAAACAGGTCTGGACTAAACGCCGAAGTCATTACAATGGAATCAATCAGCGAGGCTTTTAATAAGTGCTTCGTCGCGGACTTCATTTTTTCAATTTCACGAACCACGGAAGATAAATTGACTAATCAGGGAAGGATTTTCATAGCAAAAAATAGGAATGGCGAGGACGGAAAAATCTATCCCATCTATATGGATACCTCTAATATTACCATCAAGGTCCTACCCAGTTCTGGTGAGACAATAGGCGAAGTGCAGAAGGAAGCGAAGAAGAAGCAAGAAGCAAAACTGAAAGAAAAATACGCACAATTCAAAAAAAGCAACCAGAAGGGGAAAAAATAATATGTCAATCAATACACTGCAGGAATACACGCGAATCGCAAAATATGCGAGATACTTGCCAGAAGAGAACCGCAGGGAAACTTGGAAAGAGCAAGTGGATAGGGTTTTCGATATGCATCGAGAATACTTCGATGATTTTCCTGAAGTGATGGACCACATTGAATTCGCTGAAGCCGCAGTATTGAAAAAAGACGTTCTAGGATCCCAGCGAATACTTCAATTTGGTGGAACTCCTATATTCAAACACAATGCTAGGGTATATAACTGTGCATTCGGACATATTAACCGCACCCGCGCTTTCCAAGAGCTTATGTATTTGCTTCTTTGTGGTTGTGGAGTAGGGTTTTCCGTACAAAGCCACCATGTTTCACAGCTGCCTCCTGTATCCAAGAGGGGGGATATAATAGAAAAGATTTATCTTGTCCCTGACACTATCGAGGGATGGGCTGATGCCATAGGTGTCCTTGTTGCTAGTTATATGGGGGGAATACCCGAATTTGATGAGTATGTCGGAGAAAAGATTGTTTTTGATTACTCTGGCATTCGTCCAGCCGGCTCCCCCTTGAGTTCCGGGGCAAAGGCACCGGGCCCCGATGGGCTGCGAAGATCAATTGATAAGATCGAAGAGATTTTTGAGAAGGCTCTCTCTGCTTCAAGGAGAGTAAAACTGCGCCCACTGAATGTTTATGATATCATCATGCATGCAGCCGATGCCGTTATCTCCGGAGGCGTACGCCGTTCGGCAACAATCGCCCTGTTTTCTCCAAACGACCAAGAGATGGCCACAGCCAAAACTGGTAACTGGTTTGTGGAGAATCCACAGAGAGGCAGGTCCAACAATAGTGCATTGTTAGTCCGCGATGAGACTTCCAAGGATACTTTCAATAAATTAATGTCTTGTGTTAAAGAGTATGGCGAACCCGGTTTTGTATGGGCAGATAGCACAGAAATGGGATTTAACCCATGCGTGGAGATAGGGTTATTTCCTGTCGATGTCGAAACCGGTAAGTCGGGTTGGCAATTTTGCAACTTAGCCGAGATTAACGGCAAGAGGGCAAACACAGAAGAAAAATTTTATCAAGCTTGTCGAGCAGCCGCCATTTTAGGCACGCTTCAGGCAGCATACACTAGTTTTCCTTACGTTGGGGAAACAACTGAAAGAATTACTCGCCGAGAGGCACTGTTAGGAGTTTCTATCACGGGGATGATGGATAATCCCGATGTTTTATTTGATCCGCAAATCCAGCGCAACGGAGCGAAAGTTGTGAAAGATACGAATAAGGAAATTGCTTCTATAATCGGTATTAACGCAGCAGCTAGAACCACATGCGTAAAGCCAGCTGGCTCTACTAGTTGTATTTTAGGCACTGCCAGCGGTATCCACCCTCATCACGCGAAGAGGTATTTCCGTAGAGTTCAGGCAAATGTTCAAGAGAACCCTGTACAACATTTCAAGGAAATTAATCCTAGAGCAGTAGAAACTTCAGTTTGGGATCCCAATGGTGTAACGGAGGTAATCACTTTTTTATGCGAAGTGCCACCCGGTGCCAAAACTAAGAACCAGATAGATGCGTCCAAGCTGCTAGAGAGTGTTAAACTAACCCAGCAGAACTGGGTAAGGTATGGTGCCAACAAAGAACTATGTACACAACCATGGCTAAGTCACAATGTATCGAATACTATTCATGTACGACAGAACGAGTGGGACTTGATTGAAGACTATATTTATGAGAACAAGAAATACTTTGCCGGTATTTCACTGATTCCCAATTCAGGAGACAAAGATTACCCACAAGCTCCCTTCTGCGCGGTCCCTTATGGCACTGACATACATCGAGAATACGGAGACGGCGCGTTCTTTGCTTCCGGAGTTATTGAGCAGGGCTTGACTGCATTCGGGGGAAACCTTTGGTCCGCGTGTGACTGTCTTCTGGGTGTTGGTGAGCCAATAGAACAAGCTAGCTGGAGCAAAAGAGAATGGATCAAGGCAGCAATCAAGTTTGCGGACAGCCACTTCGACGCTGATGTTCGGAAGATGACTTACTGTCTCAAGGATATTTATAATCTTAAACTTTGGGAAAAGCTGAACAAAGAGTATAGAGATGTCGATTGGACAGAGATGTGCGAGGAAGAAGATAACATTGATTTCGGTCAAGAATCAGCATGCGCCGGCGGAGCCTGTGAGATGCCAGAAGAATATTTAGAAGCTTTAAGAAACACCAACAATAAATAGGGAGATAGAGATGAATTTTACACCGTGTAACAGATATTTACTAGTAGAGAGAATAGAGGCCAAGGACGAGCCTGAGTCATTGATCGCCCTTCCCGAAGGTACGTTCCGAGCCGAAAACCGATATGAGCGTGTAGGGATTCAGGGTATCTCATCGGAAGTGCGACCCCCCTTAGCCGTTGGGAAGCACATCGTCGTCCTCAGTCATATGATCGAAGAAGTGGATTTTGGAGAAGGTTCAGTCTATTTAGTATTAGAGAATCACGTCCTAGGGATCGTGGAGTAGGAAAAAATGCAAAACCAAAAACAATTCATCGCCTTACTTGAGCAGTTAATCAAAGAGGTTCTTAAGAATAGAGAGGCTCTACTAGAATCTCCTGTGCCCTCTCGGGCTGAGATCTTAGTGGAAAATAAGGTAAACAAAATCTTAAAAAATAAGAGATAAAAGTTGAGCAACGTAGATCATCCGTCTCATTACGGAGGCGAAGCCAATCCATATGAGGCCATAAAGGTCATTGAAGCTTGGAGTTTAGATTTTAGCTTAGGAAACGTAATTAAATACATCTCCAGAGCTGGAAGAAAGAGTCCCGGTTTGATGGAAGACCTGAAGAAGGCCCGGTGGTATTTGGATAGATATATCTCGAATTTAGAAAAAGAGGGATTTTGGGATTAGGCAAGCATACGTATGAATACAACAACATTGTAATCGGAGGTGGTTTAAATGCTAAAATCTATGCTTATTATACTAAGTGTCCTTGTATTTCTGGAAACAATGTTGCTCCCTTTAGGTTTGATATCTTGCAAGAAGAATTGGTGCAAGTGCTCTCGGGACGAGAAAAAAACTCTCTTCAGGTCTGGGAAGTCTTAAGCTTTATTCTTGGGATGTCAGGCCAGCTCCCCATGGGGGACAAAGTTTCTTCAATGAATATAAGGGATAATATTCTCAAAGCCACAACTCATGATTCAAAGCTGGGAAGATTTGAGTTTAACAAATTGATTATATTTGATGACCAAGGTATTTTTGGCTTACCTCCCATAAGGAAACAACAAATTGGAAAATCACGAGTTTTGGATTGGTTTGATGTCCGTTCTGGTATGGAGCATGAGCATGATTCTTTTGAGACCGACAACGACTTCGTTAAGGAGGTTATTTTCTACCCGTCCGACAGATTCGGAAATCAAAAATCAGGACGAGTTAGAAAAGACCTTGTGTCGGTATCACATTTGGACGAGGATGAAATAAATGATTTTGAATACTCTTCGACCATGGTCCGCTTTAAAATCTTGCAACTGATGAAAGATGCCGGTATCAAGGGTGCTCGCAATGGTCGAGACACATATAACCCAGAGATTTATCGGTACTACTCTCCGAAGATTGAGGCAACACAAAGAGAAATAATTCCAGATGTCACGAATTACTATGAAGAAGATCCTCGGTTTGAGTTCCGTTATGACACAGCTGATGAACTAATCAGACAATTTAGTGAAGAACCTGACAGCTACGCCTCAAAATTATTAAACTTATTAAACAAAACAAACTAGTTATATAAGTTATGGGACACTTAAAAGACGTTAACGAAACTTACTTAACTCATTGCCGACATGCTTTGGCTTTGAGTTCTCGCCTTTTCCTGTCATCTATAGGACAAGCACTACATGCTTTCGTCCCAGATGCGCACCCACCACTCGGTTCTGATGTGAGATCTCTTATTTCATTTCTGGAATCAAAACTACCAGAGAATAGAAAATGAAACTCCTACTTGAAAATTGGCGAGAGTATTTGAACGAAGAAAAAAGAAAGAACCTCGCCGACGATTACTTTATACAGCCTGATTTTGGAAACAATCATACCGATAAAGTGGAGGTTCCCCTTTGTGGTGACAGTGGTGATATCACTATCGGAGGAACTAATACAAGTGTCGGTACTGTTTATCTCGTGAGCAAAAAAACCAATCAAGAGTTGATGCAATTTACAATTCATAAATACAATGGATGGTTAGGCGATCTTACAACGGCTAGGGAAAGTTGTTCTTCTTCCTATTATAAAGATAATGAATGTGGCCTCTGCCTAGACGACCTTAACGGTAATGGACTTAACGGTAATGGAACTATTACTGACAAGTTTTCTAATAAGGATTTATACAGTGGTCATTGGGAGGTGTTCGAAGAAGAAGGAGAGGTAAGTCAAATACAACTCGCTAAACTTGGAATAGCTCTCAGAGAGGCTGTTCTTTTTCTCCTTAAAGAAAAGGTAGGTGCTGAATATTATGTATACGCCGATGCCACTCATCAGGGCGGCTCAAACAAAGCTGCTCAAAAAGTTGTAAAGATTTTGGTCAAAAGAGGTGCTTTAGGCAAGGAAATCGATCTATCTCCAATTTACGGAGACGAAGAAAAGGTTAATAAATATTTAGTTTTTCCGATTTCTAATCCAAAGAATGCTTTTGAAGTACGGGATTAAGAAAATGAAACTCCTACTTGAAAATTGGCGAGAATATATCAAAGAGGAAGAGGGTGTCAACGAGATCTTCGGGCTTGGCACCAAGAAAGCAGACATTACAAGCGACCATATGCGACAGATGAAGCTACTGAATCGTCAGATAAAAGAAGATTTCGGATCTGATCAAACAAGCTGGTATAATCACTATACAAAAGAGAAGCTATTAACTCTGTTAGCCCCAGTCCCAGAAGACTACAGAAGGGGCATTGACCTTGTGGCCCGAGCACTCGTAGCCGTTCGCAATGTTCAATTTAATGACTACGTATTCTCGCGCGAATATATGAAAAGCGGAACCAAATTAATCGAACCCCACAGAGCAGCCTTGGAATTAAGAGGCACCGCAATGACCTTGGCCAGCGGCTTAGAATTTATGAGAAAGATATACGGGAAACTCATCGAGGACTACGATCTACACCATTCGGATCACCCAATCCAGCGAGAAATCCCAAAAGATCAATCCTTGGAAGACTTACAAACACTTATGACGGGAATGTATGTATCCCCAGAGAACCGACTCGAAGAAGGTTAATTGAGTTCTTTTCACTTAGCAGGGATTGTTCCCGTAGCGGGACAGCCACTTGATTTTAAAATGGATTGGCATGATTCACTAATGCCCATCGCACCAGACTATCTCGCAGTTGAACGAGCAGTCTTTGAATGTGCTTGGGCAGGATGCGAAACAATCTGGATTGTAGCCAACGACGACATGACACCACTTATCAGACATAGGCTAGGTGAATGGGTGCAGGATCCTGTTTGGATAGGCCGGAGCATGGACCGCTATCCTTCCGAGAGCAGAAAGCAAATACCTATCTTCTATGTACCTTTAAGAGCCAAAGACGTAGGCAAGAGAGATTGTCTAGCTTGGTCTGTGTTGCACGGAGCAGTCACAGCTTTTGAGGTATCAGCAAGACTAAGCAAGTGGGTAATACCAAAAAGAAACTATGTAGCGTTCCCTTATGGAATTTATGATCCAGAGATAATCCGAGAGCATAGAAAAACAATTTCAAGCAACAACTCATTTATGTTGTCACACAACGGCAAGACAGTCCAAGATGGCGAGTACCTTGGGTTTACCTTCGACAAAGATGACTTCGTTAAGTGCCGCAGAGAAGTAAGGAAGGGTACCGGAGAATATAATTCAAAGGTCATGGAGGACGGGATATTCCCCAGAGAGAAGCTACCAAAAGAAGAAAGATGGTCTGCACGTTATTTTTCCCTTGACAAAATCTTTAAACCTGTTATAATATATAAAGAAAACAAAGTTGAAGTCCCTTGGTACTACAATGTAGATTCTTGGGAGGGATATTGTAATTACTTGGGGTCGGAAGACAGGAAGCTGGTTGAAAGGCCCCATCCGATATTTATGAAATACCATGAATGGAATGAAATAGGAGTAGATAATGAGTGACAAGACCAAAGCAGAATTAAACAAGATGACCAAGAAGGGCTTGCTATTGCACATCGAGAACATGAGGCTTAATCTGGAGAATGGCCATCTGGAAACACAAAAGTCCAATAGAGAGATACAAGGTGTCTTGGCCAAATACAAAGAGGGCACAGCAGAAAACAAGCTGGAAACCATACGAAAGGCAGCCGGAAGACTGCGCTATGAGATGATCAAGCTCGATATCCCTCCCGAAGTTAAGAAGAAATCTATGAGCCTCCTTGATAAGTTTATTGATTATTTATAATTTATCTTGACAGCGAAGTTAAGTTGTGCTATAATTCATAAGTAATTAAAACAAGAAGACACGGGATAAAAATACCATGACAAAGATTCCATTTGTTGGGCTTCACGCTCATTCTGTTGCTGGTTCTATTTTTGATGCGCTTGGGTATCCTCAAGAGCATATGGACTTCGCTTATGAAAACGGCATGGATGCCTTAGCCTTAACAGACCACGGTAACATGAATGGCTTGCCACATCAAGTTATGCATGCCAAGAAGATGAAGAGTGAGGGCAAAAGTTTCAAGCCTATCTTTGGTGTAGAAGCATATTTCTTGCCGTCCATGGAAGATTGGAAGAAAGACTATGAGGCAGCCAAGGAAGATAAGAAGAAGAAAAAGACTCTAAGTAAAGACGTTACTGCAACTACCGTCGAGGATGAAGATGCATCTAAGAAGGCTGTCCGCAATATTCTAAATCGACGACGACACCTCATTCTTCTGGCCCAAGACCAAGAAGGTCTAAGCAATCTGTTTTCTCTAATTTCCGAGTCATTTGGTCCGGGCAATTATTATCGCTATCCCCGCGTAGATTATAAATTGTTAAAAAAGTATTCTAAAGGCGTGATAGGGGCTTCCGCTTGTTTGGGGGGTGTATACGCCGGCAATTATTGGGAGAACCGTGAGGAGGGCACTGAAGCCGTCCTAGAAGCAATGAGGGAAACAACTCGCAATATGATAGATGTCTTCGGTGACCGTTGGTATGGCGAGCTGCAATGGAACAGTGTTCCGGAACAACACGAGCTGAATAAATATATTATTCAGATGCACGAAGAGTTTGGCATCTCTCTCATTTCAACATCTGATTCTCATTATCCGAATCCCGATGCTTGGAAGGACCGCGAGCTTTATAAGCGTCTTGGGTGGCTAGGTAAATCCAAGCCAGCCTACGCGACAAATGAGCTTCCGGACGGTGTTGATGAGATTGGTTACGAGCTTTATCCTCGCAATGGCGATCAGATGTGGGAGGCTTATAAGAAGTACTCTTCCGAGTGTGGCCACACCTATGATGATGATTTGATTTTAAAATCTATTACCAATACTCACAGGATTGCACACGAGAGGATTGCAGACTTTTTACCAGATACAGAGGTCCGGCTACCAGACTTTGTTATCCCCGCCGGCGAAACAGCAGACTCTGCTTTAGAAAAGTTCTGTATGGAAGGTCTTAGACTAAAAAACCTGCATGCCAATACTGAATACACAGCGCGTATAAGGCAAGAGCTTGAGGTCATCGCCGACCGAGGTTTCTCTAAGTACTTCCTTACGATGGAGCAGATTTGTCAGAAAGCCAATGAACAGATGTTGGCAGGTCCGGGCCGAGGTTCTGCTGCTGGCTCCCTTGTGGCCTATGCTTTGGATATCACACAAGTAGATCCTATGAAATATGATTTGCAGTTCTCTCGATTCATGCGCGCCGATGCAACGGACTATCCAGATATCGACTATGATGTGGCAGACAGCATGGTTCTGAAAGAGATCCTCATCAAGGAGTGGGGAGAGGACAAGGTTGCGCCTATTTCCAACTGGAACACGCTTCAGTTAAAATCTCTTATTAAGGACATTTCTAAGTTTTATGGAATTGAATTTAGAGAAGTCAACGATGTAACTAGTGTGATGATGAGTGAGGCACTGGGCCCAGCTAAGAAGAAGCATGGCATCACTACTGGGATGTATACCCCGACGTTCGATGATACTATGGAGTTTAGCTCGACTCTAAGAAAGTTCTTGGCCAAGTATCCTCACGTCAAAACACACGTTGAGATGCTATACGGTCAGGTCCGTTCCTGCTCTCGACACGCTGGTGGCGTTGTGATTGGCGAGAACTTGAACAAGCGCATGCCCCTGATTAACTCTGGCGGGGTACGACAGACTCCATGGTCTGAAGGTCAGAATGTCCGACACTTGGAGCCCATGGGGTTTATCAAGTTTGATGTTCTCGGTCTATCCACGCTAAAAATGATTGAAGGGTCCATCAAACACATTCTTAAGCGCAAACATGGTGTTGAGAATCCTAACTTCACCGACGTGAAGGCTTTTTATGATAAGCATTTGCATCCAGATGTAATTGATTTCAACGACCAGAAAGTCTATGAGAATATTTTCCACAATGGCCGTTGGGCAGGAGTATTTCAATTTACTGAAACAGGCGCACAAAGGTTCTGCCAGCAAGTGAAGCCGACTAACCTTATTGACTTAGCGGCCATTACTTCTATCTATCGTCCCGGACCACTGGGCGCAGGTGTCCACAACGACTACGTTAATGCTCGCGAGAATCCCCAAAGGCTCAAGTTCTTGAACGATGATCATCGGGCAATTACGGAAGAGACTTATGGGTACCTTATTTTTCAAGAGCAGATCGCTGCCTTGGCACACAAGTTAGGAAAAGATATCACGCTGGATGAAGGCAACATGCTGCGCAAAGTCTTAACAAAGAAGGGAACAGGAAAGGAAGCAGAAGTCAAGAACACCTTGCACGATAAGTTCATCAAAGGCATTATTGAGAAAGGGATGAAGAAGAGTGTAGGGGAGAGGATGTGGGAGACGTTCGAATACTTCTCTGGATACGGTTTCAACAAATCGCATGCTGTGTCTTATTGCATCATCTCTTACCAATGTGCTTGGCTTTTGAATTATCATCAGTCAGAGTGGATGGCGGCTTTTCTGGACAAAGAGCCAGAGTCTCGAAAGGAGAAGGCAATTAATATCGCTAAATCAACTGGCTTTGAAATCCGCGAGATTGATGTCAATTCATCAGGCCGAGTGTGGGAAATCTCCGAAGATGGAAAGACATTGATACAGCCCTTATCTTCTATCAAAGGGTTAGGAGATGCAGCGATACAGCAGATTATGGCTAACCGGCCATTTGACAAAGTAGAAGATTTCTTGTTTAGTGAAGACATTATTTATTCCAAGTTAAATAAGAAAGCCTTGGATGTACTATGTCGTGCCGGCGCAATGGGTAGCCTCATGGATGATCGATTCACCGGCGGTAAACACTTCTGGTCATCAATCTGTGTGGATCGCCCGCGAAAGCCTAAGAATCTGGATGAGAACATTGCAATCTATAAACCAGAAGGTGACTTCTCCGACGAAGAAAAGATTGGATATCTTGTAGAGCTTACAGGAGTGTTCCCGTTCCAACGTGTCATGAAACCCGAAGTTTATAATCAACTTAGCCAGATCTTTATTCCGCCTATCGCCAACTATGACCCAGAGCTTTCTGACTGTGTTTGGTTCATTCCGCGCAAGGTTGTTCCTAAGAAAACCAAAACAGGTAAAGATTACTGGATTCTTGAGGTGATTGATGATACAAACACGCTGACAAAGATTAGGGTATGGGGTGTCCAGCCTTATGATAAGATTTTTGTCAACAAGCCATACTTGGCGAAGCTAGAGCACAATGACAAATGGGGATTTTCTACTCGAAGTTTAAGAAGAAATTTCAAAGTTTTAGCTTGACATAGCCTCTGTATAATGTTATATTAATAAGACAAACACGAGGTGTCTATGCAAAATCTAGGTTATGCTTGTATAAATATGGGGCTCTCCGAACAACCCAAGACTCGGAGAGTTACCACTAATCGCACGATGATTAAGAGGACGTTTCAGCAACGAGGCATATCATATGCTTCCGAGCTAGCCTTGCAGAACAGCCGTGACCTGCTCAAGATCATCAAGTGGAACTACAGCAACGACATCAACTTCTTTCGTATGTCTTCCGCTATGTTCCCATGGGCATCAGAGTATAACATTTCAGACTTGCCAGACTACAATCAGATTGCTGGTACCTTGGCGCAAGCAGGTTCGTTTGCTCGCCAAGTCAACCAGCGTCTGACTACTCACCCAGATCATTTCAACAAGCTTACCAGCCCTCGTGAACACGTAATCACAAATACGGTTCGTGACCTAGAGATTCACGGCGAGATGATGGATCTCCTCGGTATGCCTCGCAGCCCATGGGCCAAGATCAACATTCACGTAGGTGCTTCCTATGGTGACAAGCCTATGGCCATTGACAACTTCTGCCGCAACTTCGAAAAGCTATCTGATGCTGTCAAATCTAGGCTTACTGTAGAGAACGACGACCGAGAGTCTCTATACTCTACGGCAGAGTTAGTCAGCGAGGTACACTCTCGCATCGGTATTCCCGTTGTCCATGACTTTCACCATCACCTGTTTACACATCGCGGTATGTCCCAAGCCGAAGCACTGTCGCTAGCTTGTTCGACATGGGGTGACGTTATCCCCGTGGTGCACTACTCTGAGTCTCGTGCCAAAGAGCACAACGATCCTAAAATCAGACCACAAGCCCACTCCGATATGATACAGGACTACATCGAAACATACAATCAAGATGTGTATATCATGATCGAGGCTAAACATAAAGAGCTGGCTCTTGTAGAATACAGAAACAAGTTTCACAACACACAACAACTTCTCGCAGGATAAATAAATGTTAAGAGTAGACGTAATCATCGGCATGCAGCATGGTGATGAAGGAAAGGGAAAGGTAACTCATTACCTTTTGAGCAAGGGCCCATACACGCATTGTGTCCGGTACAACGGAGGCTGCAACGCGGGCCACACCATCTATCACGAAGGGGAGAAGTTTGTAACCCATCATATCCCCGCTGGTGTTTTCTTTGGAGTGAAGAGTATCATTGGGCCCGGATGTGTGGTAGACATCCACAAGTTCTTTGATGAGGTTAAGATGCTGCGAGCCGGAGGCGTAGACATCCTAGATAAAATCTTTATTGCTAAGAACGCCCATATCATCCAGACAAGGCATCAACAAGCTGATTCTGGTGAGACAAAGCTAGGAACAACTCGTACTGGCAATGGCCCATGCTATTCAGATAAGTATGCCCGCACGGGTTCAAGGGCTGTAGACTATCCAATTCTAGAACCTTACTTAATTGATATGTATGAGGAGTTCTATATGAGGCACCCTGATGCTGAAATTCTCTGTGAAGGCGCACAGGGAGCAGAATTGGATATTGATTGGGGAGACTACCCATATGTTACCAGTAGTCACTGCACATCAGCAGGAGCTTGCCTAAATGGATTTCCTCCACAGTCTATCCGTAGTGTCATTGGAGTGGCGAAAGCCTATGAAACCTATGTCGGCACCAAAGAGTTCCAGCCAGAGCATCAAGTGTTTAATGCCTTGCAGGAAGCTGGAGACGAGTATGGCGCAACAACCGGAAGAAAACGACAGTGCAATTGGATGAGTCTACCCAACCTCGAACGTGTGGTCAATCTTAACGGGGTCACCAACCTAATCATCAACAAGATGGACGTACTAGAAGAGGTGGACGCTTGGTCTGTATATGTAGATCAGAGGAGAGCAAACTTATTTACTTTCCAAAACAAAGAACAGTTCTGCGAGTATATCACAGAGTATTTTCCCAATGTAGCCGTAATCTTTTCTGGATCTCCAGAGAGAGTATGATGAAGAAAAAGACTCCCTGCTTGGACTTGCATGGAGTCTACCATGATGACGCTGATTTTATCATCGAGAAGTTTATAACGGATAACTTTCAAAAGCTGCCTGTAAAGATCATAACCGGATATTCTGAATTCTTTATCGAGAAGACAAAAGAGGTTTCCAATAGGTATGAACTTGGGTGTTATCCAGAGTCCTTAACAAACTTTGGCTGCTATATAATTTTTCAAAGTAAATGGAAGTTTTTCCTTGACAGCAGCCCCAAATAATGCTATATTAATATAGTAACTAACAGTAAGAGGTACAATAATGAATAATGATTTTGCAATCTTTTCCGATAACGTAGTTGGGATTCACCAAGAAGTTCAAGATGAAAATCTTTCTATTAAAGAAGAGAAGATGATTGAGTACATCCGAGAATTAGCAAAGATCGAAGATCAGATGGAGCCTCTTAAAGAGCTTAAGCGACAACTCAAGGTCGACTTCAAGGAAGCTGATTGGCTTACCGGAGATGAGATCTCAATGACCGTAAAAGCATACCGCATGATGAGGACGAAGGGCTTTGATTTCGAAGAGTTTACTAATGTGTATGAGTCACTAGCTAAAATTACAGGGAGAGCATAACAATGTGTATTACAAAGATGTTAGAAAATAATCCAGAATTGACAGAATCTCTTTACGGAGAGGTATACGCACAAAACTGGGAAGATACACCGTGGGAACAATATTGTGTTCTGGGTCCAAAGCAGAAAGGCGGCTTCGGAGAGGTAGTGCTAGAAACTTATCTATCCCAGCATGGCCACAATGTTGAAGCCCCTGAAGGCACTGGTCATGACCGAATCATTAATGGCTTTCGAGGAGAAATTAAGTTTTCTGTTGCTAACTCCAACAAGAAAAAGGATGGTAAACTAATTGATCCCGACTCCTTTACCTTTAATCATATTGCAGAAGGTAAAGACTGGGAGGTATTTTGGTTCGTTGGCATTAACCCGGCATTGGATAATGTAAATATCCGCCCAAAGAAGAATGGTGATTCATGGCCATCTCAACGCATCTACAAGATGACTAAGGAGGATTTTGTCAAGCACATGCGTCAGGAAAATACTTATCCTTTCCGAGCCCAGCAGGGCGGGAAGAAGGCAGATAACGATGATTATATTGTTGCAGGGCGCGATGCCTGTCTAGCTTTGTTTGATCTTCCATTTGTAGAGGAATATAAGAGCGCAACATTATGATTCTCAATATGGATGCAATTGAGGGGCTTAAAAAAATCCCTGATAATAGTGTTGATGTTGTCTTGGTTGACCCTCCATATAACATTGGCAAAGACTTTGGTAATTCCAAATATAAAATGGAAATGCAAGAGTACGTAAGCTGGTGCAAACAATGGATGGATGAATCCACAAGGATTCTAAAAGACACAGGAACTCTCTATGTTTATGGATTCAGTGAGATATTAGCTCATCTTTCTGTAAACATGGAGATTCCTCATCGCTGGCTTATTTGGCACTATACAAACAAGACGGTGCCTTCTTCGAGGTTTTGGCAGCGTAGTCACGAATCTATCATTGTTGGCTGGAAGTCCGATAAGTCTCGCACTTTCAATCGCGATGATGTTCGCGAACCTTACACAGAGGCTTTCAAGAAGGGATATTCTGCAAAAGACGGAAAGCCTCCTCGCACGAGGCCAGCAACAAAGGGCAGATTTCAGCACCAGAAGTATCTTTCATATCGCGAAAACTTGCATGATTGCCGATTCTTAGGGCCTCATATAGAGAGTGTCAAGCCATTTCCACAAAAAGAAACGATCTATCAAGTAAACGAAAAGGGCGCACTCCCAAGAGATGTGATAAAAGTACCAGCACTAGCAGGTGGTGCAGGTGTTAAAGAAAGATACTTTCATTGTGAAGACTGTGGCGTAACTTGCTCTCCTTCAGAGAAGAAGAAACATAAGGGTCACAATATAACTAAACATCCCACTCAAAAGCCTTTGGAATTAACGAAGAGACTTCTCATGGCAGCAAAGCCACTAGAAGGTGGCATAGTTGTCGTACCTTTTGTCGGATCTGGTTCTGAATTGGCAGTAGCAAAGTCTTTAGGTATGACAGGTATGGGATTTGAGATTAATGAAACTTATATTAAAATAGCTAACAAAATGATAAAGGACGTAAAAGAATGATTTTAGAATATTACTGTACACGAGACGATGTGGTTCGTCCCACACGAGCTAATCCTTCCGATGCCGGCTTGGATGTCCATTTCAATCCTTCGGACTCAGACTTATCAGGAGTATATCTTGAACCGGGTGAAAGCAAACTATTCTCTACAGGGTTGAAGTTTGGTGTTCCTCACGGGTACATGTTGGAAGTGAAGAACCGTAGCGGTAATGCATCAAAGCGTAGCCTCTTGGTGGGTGCCTGTGTGGTTGACTCCGGGTACGATGGGGAAGTGTTTGTTAACTTACACAATGTGGGAACTCGCCAGCAGTTTATTGAGCGAGGTATGAAGGTCGCACAGATCGTGATGGTGCCCGTAGTTCACTTCCGCGCTCTCGAAACCAATAAAGATAATCTTTATGACTGGCACCCTATTACTATTAGTGACCGTGGCGATGGCGCACTAGGATCCACCGATACCAAGCAACTCGCGATGAACTTCTTGACCTCGAAGGACATTGACCCGCATACTATGCCAGACGGGTGGGAAATAGGGGATCCCACATGATTTATAGGCCCGCCCTTTCATACAGTGATGTCCTGTTGGTACCCAAATACTCTGACATTGTTTCTAGAAAAGAGGTTGATATTGGTTCCGCGCTGGATAGCCACCGCAGCTTAGATTTACCAATTATCTCCTCTCCCATGGATACCATCACAGAGAGTTCCATGTCTAACGCTATGGCAAAAGCGGGCGGTCTGGGGATTATCCATCGGTATAGCTCTATAGAAATACAGGTACAACAAGCCTATCAGGTTCTAGATTCGAATAGAAAAGCTGCTGCTATTGGAATTACGGGTGATTACTTGGAAAGAGCACAAGCACTCTATGATGTCGGGGTGAGGATTCTATGTCTTGATGTTGCTCATGGCCATCATATTTTGATGAAGAACGCCATCGAAAGCCTTAAGTCTCTCTATGCTGATATCCACATTATGGCGGGAAATGTCGCGACCCAATCTGGCTTTGAAGACTTAGCTGAATGGGGCGCGGATTCTATTAGATGTAATATCGGGGGAGGATCTATCTGCTCCACTAGAATACAGACAGGTCACGGGATTCCGGGTCTTCAGACAATCTTTGACTGCTTTTCTGCAAATGTGAAGAGGGACGTGAAGATAATCGCCGACGGCGGAATAAGGAACAGTGGCGATATGGTTAAGGCCCTTGCCGCTGGCGCGGATTTTGTGATGGTTGGATCTCTATTGGCTGGCGCGATCGAGACACCGGGAGACATTATATACGCTTCTGATGGAAGCAAGAGAAAGATTTATCGCGGAATGGCTAGCAAAGAGGCCCAGTATAAGTGGCGAGGCAAATATAGCTCGAACGAAGGTATTTCAACCACTGTCGAAGCCAAGGGTACGGTGGCTGCTGTCTTATCGGAATTAGAAAATGGAATCCGCAGTGGGCTTTCTTACTCTGGGGCCAGAAACTTAACAGAGTTACAAATTAATGCGGAGTTTGTTGTTCAATCTTCCTCCGGTCAAGCTGAGAGCGGAACCCACATCTTATCAAGGAGCTGACCCGGATGAGCGAATACGATAAGAAAGAAAAGAGAATATCTTTCATAGACACGGCTAAGAGCAATGCGGAACTAATAATTCGCCTTAAGCATGACGGGTTAACAAAGACTAAATTCTTCCGCGCTATCCTTGCAGGGTACCTAGAAAGAGATACCGCCATCGTTGATTTCATTGATAGACTAAAAGAAGAAGGTAATATACAGAGCAAAAGCAAGACAACAAAGATAAAACAATTAGAAGAAAAGGGAAAACAGACGAAAGCTAAATTCGGATTAGATGAGGGAGATATCGAAAATATTTTTGATATGCTAGAAAAAGAACACCCAGATTTATAAACTTGGGTTTTTTAAAAAAATGCAAACTATTTATATTGTTATTATACCAATTTTGCCATAGGTATTAGGAGAAATTAAAATGAGCAAAAAGAAAGTTTTAAATGAAGTGCGACGTTTTATGAAGTTAGCTAACTTAGATGCTAATCTTTCAAGTAACTTCGTCAAGAAGTTAGATGAAATGGATAACGCATATATGCGTGAAGAAGAAGAAGAAATGGAAATGGACATGGAAGTCGAAGAGAAGCCTATGATGGGTGACGAAGAGATGGAAATGGATGTTGACATGGATGTCGATGTCGATGTCGAAGAGGAAGCAGTCTTAACTGATGACGAGGCTGCTATCTTGATCGCATTGGGTCAAAAACTAGCCGCTGCCCAAGAAATGGGTGCAGAGGAAGAAGTGGAAGATGCAATGGACGACCTAGACGATGCTGATGAATTAGAGGACGAAGCTGAAGACTTGGAAGACGATGCAGCAGAGGACCTTTCAGACGCAGCAGACGACCTCAGTGACGAAACCTTAGAAGAAATTCTTGACTCTGTTCTCGGAGAGGGTACCCCTGACGAGGATGAAGAAGACGCTGGAGATATTCGCAAGGAAGAAAAAGATCCTAACTGGGGTGGAAACAAAGGCGACTACAAGCACAGAAAAAACGCCAAGGGCGTACGTAAAAAGGTCGGCGACAAAGATCACCACTACAAAGACTACATGCAAGAAGATCTTGTCCAAGAAGTCCTTAAGAGAGTTCGCACACGCTTGGCAGCAATGTCAAAAAAATAATAAGATTTGTTTCTCCATTGTTAATAGACAGGTCGCAAATGAAATCATTTGTTTGCGACCTTGTTGCATCTAAAGGATAGTACGATGCTGGTCAGTACATTATTTGGAATATTTGCAGGTTTCTTTTTGAGGGGCATATACAACAAGTATATGATATCAAAGGTTGAGCTAATATTGTTTAAAGAAATAGAGTTGTACTGCCTCCATCTCCTTATCGCGACCCATGAAGACTTTGCATATCTCAAAGAAAAGAAGACTATGATGATGCACAAGTTAGAGATCGACGAGAACGAGATAAAGGTTGTGAATAATGTGGACGAAGCCAACATCTTAAAATGGCAGCACACAGCAATTAATAAGTTCTTACTAGCAGTCCCTCCTCGATTCAAGAAGCACGTAGAGTATCGGAATTGGAGGGGTGCGATGTCTTACTTGAACAAGTTTATAAAAAAAGCTTGACATTTTTTTTAAAAAAGGGTATAATTAAAAAAGAAAAGGAGATTCTTTATGAAAGGCGTAGCATGGAAAAATTCAAGATTAGCAACAGATAGTTTCGTTTATATTCTTCAAGTGGATGATATCAAAGGGGTGCGACAGCAGAACAGATTATTAAAAGATGTCGATGGTTGGGATTGTACTGGAAATGTATATGACCCTAAAAGTAAAACCGAATCCCTACTATTCAAGAGGCTTTTTCATACAGAAACTGAATGGAAAGCTTGGGCCCGAAAATTCCCATATGTCCTAGAGGAAATAACTGAAAAGACCGGTCGACCTAAGCCATACAAATTAGGTCTAGACTACCAACAAAAGACACGAGGAAGAAAAATCAATGCCTACTAAAGAAGAAATAGCTGAGAAGGATATTGAAGTAGAAAAAGAAAAAGACTCATCCCCTGCGCTCCCCCCTGAAACCAGAGCAATAGGAATTTTTCAGGACATTACCGAAACAAAATCCGAAGAGATAGTTTATGCTCTAAAGATATACTCTGGTGAGTCGGATTCCCCTGTTGAGTTTTATGTCAACTCTGCTGGCGGAGTTGCGTCTGACATGTTTGCCATCTATGATTACATGAGGCAAGCACGAGAGGAGATGGAGATCCATACTCACGGATTGGGAAAGGTAATGTCAGCAGCAGTATTGCTTCTAGCAGCCGGAACCAAGGGTAAGAGAAAGATTGGAAAGTATTGCAGGGTAATGATCCATTCTGTTATTGGAGGATCGTCAGGAGCCTTACACGACTTAAAAAATGAAATGAAAGAGATCCAAACGATACAAGATATGTACATTGATGCCCTAGCATGTGAGACAAAACTCACAAAGAAAAAGTTGAAAGATATGTTCTCCAAAAATGTTAATGTTTATCTTTCAGCAGAAGAGGCCGTCAAGTACGGCATCGCAGATATTATTGTATAAAGGAAACCACAACCATGTCTATTATCAAAGGATTGCACGCTAAAATGATTGCTGACGATATAAGGTCAGTAATGAAGAAGAGGGGCTATGCCTTCTTCGAGGGTGGTATCTTCAACGTCAACATCATTGGAATCAGATCAAGGCAAACGAAGTCTAACAAGTTTGACGATACTATGCTCCTTATTTATAAAAATAAGAAAAAGGAGTGGGAAGTCCAGTCAGCCGTTATCACTACGGACCCCGGCGAGAAGTATTTGGTACATCCTATGAACCGAAAGGGAACTGCAATCTTGGTTCCAAACCAGTATCGTGGAGTGTATAAAGTGGATATCCATGCTAGGCACAACTCTAAGTTTGCTCATGAGGCTTTGTGCCAACGCGGTAACGTTCTCAAAGTTTGGCGCGATGGAAACAAAGATAAGATTCTGGACCATGATGCAGAGACAATAGATGAAGGGTGGTTTGGAATCAACATCCACAGGTCAAAAGTAGGAGAAGCATCCTATGTGGGATCCTATTCAGCCGGATGTCAGGTTTTTAAAAATGGCACAGATTTCAAGTTGTTTATGTCGGCGGTCAATAAATCTGCCGAGCTTTATGGAAATAGTTTTAGCTATACTCTGTTAGAAGAAAAAGATTTTGAGGACTAATTAGTATTATGAAAGAATTAGATGAATTGATTGAGAGCACCTTTAGTGCAAAACCAAACGGAAAGAAGGAGTCATCCTTTGATTTAATTGCTTTGGTTGAAACAACACTCGATGAAGTGTATGATAAAGTGGTGGTTAGTGAGAGGCAAGCGAACCCATCTCCATCAATAAAGAGCACTACGGCTAAAGATTTTTTACTTTCTTTACCAAAGTTCTCTCCCAACGAATCTTGGGGAGATCCCAATTCTGTAGACCGACAAACAGTCAATAAGATTTTTAGTGTTGTTGGTGGCGGCGCAACAGTTGAGGAAAAATTAAAGTTCATTCAAAAGATTGCAGATCCGGGAAGCAGAATCCGTTCTCCCAGAAGAATTATTTCTACCCTCATTATATTAGAATCTTTGTCAGCCGCCATTAATAGCTTTAGTGCATCAGCCGCTGGTTTCGTTTTCGAGGGATTTCTATCTGCTCTATTCAGAGGTAGGCAAGAAGCTGAATATTCTGAAAAAGGAAATTTACCTATCCAAGACATGATTGGTTTCTCCGAGATCGGAGGGGGTACGCCGATTAGTTTGAAGTTGCTTAATCAGACAACTAATATCCACGGTAGCTATACAAACCTTGTAGATGCTTTGGACGAATTTGGAGGTATGGTTTATCTTGTAGCCCGTAAAGATGGAGATGAAATCGCCTTAGAGCAATTTGTTCTGGACCGCGACAATTTTATGGATGCGATTTCTACTGCTGCACGAGGCGGAAGAACAAAAGAAAAGAATCTATTCAGAATTCCCGGCCAGATGTCGGGTGCCAAAGCTATCGATTACATTAATAATTTGGATTCATGGCCGGAGAAATTCCGAGCACTCCAGCAAACTGCGGGATACAGAGGCGACACGAGCCGAGAGGCAACTCCGAATGAGGAGTATGATCAGAAAAAAGAAGCTGCCAGAAAAGAGGCGTTTGAAAATCACTGGGCATATGATGATGCAATTAAGGCCGGCCACGACTACAATTGGTTTGTCAAGAATAGGTTGCACGTCAAACTCGGCCTAGATCCCGATGAAAATTATCCCACAGACCCCAAGCAGGCTTGGCGAGAAGATGGTGTATATCTTAAGGGCTTGCAGAACTTTCACGGCAATAGCTATTATTCATACCTTCGGAAAAATAACCTCTCCCCCGCTCAAGACAAAAAGAATGATCTCAAGATTTATTGGCGCGATAACGCAGCCGCTCTGCAAGAAGGAGTTCTTACCGAGGCTAAAGGATCCCAGTGGTCTATCAGTCCAGCGCAACTTAAATCACTTCAAGGCGTGGACTACGAAAAGTTAGGAACACTTCCCTATAGTTCTGACAAGATAGAAAAGATTGCAGAGATGCACATGGACAAATTGAATGATTCCCTATTTGAATTGTTTGAATCAACCAAGGCGTTGTCCGATAATATCAATAACTACTTTACATACGAAAAAAGAAATGATGCCATTAGATCAGGCGAGACAGCGATTAAGGACACGGTAAAAATCCAAGACTCGCTTAAAACAGAACTTTCTCAAAAAGATGAAGATTAGTACTTGACTTCCTAACCAAATGTGGTTATAATATATAATAGTTAAACTTTAAGAGGTGTGATTTGACTAAGCATTATGGATCTGGTTCCGATATGAACCAAAAGATTTTGTCTGGAGTAAACATTCTTGCAGACAATGTGGCTTCTACTTTGGGACCACGAGGACGAAACGTTATTCTCCAAGAGAAAGGCAAGCGTCCCATTATTACAAAAGACGGTGTAACTGTTGCCAACTTTGTGGATCTTGAAGATCCCATCGAAAACGCAGCCGCACAGATTATTAAACAGGCAGCCGCCCAGACTAATCTTGACGCTGGCGATGGAACCACAACTTCCACAGTTTTATCCAGAGCCATCTTGAACCGTGCACAGAAATATATCTCCGCTGGAGTACCACCTGTAGAGGTTCAGAGAGGCATTGAGAAGGCAGTAGAGGCCATCGTAAATAACTTAGAAGGTATCGCTCGCCCAATTAAATCCGAAGAGGACATCGCACACGTAGCAAGCATTTCTGCGAATAACGACAATACCATCGGAAACTTAATTGCAAAGGCTGTTTCGGCTGCTGGTAAAGACGGTGCCATCACTGTCGAAGAGGCAAAGTCTCATAAGACATCTCTAGACCTTGTAGAGGGTTTCCGTATGGACGCGGGCTTTGCAGCTAGCGCGTTCATCACTGATGAGAGAAGGCGCGCCGCCACCTATGATGATCCTTTAATCCTTGTCACTGATGAAAAGATCGAGCACGTTCAAGATATCATGAAAATTCTTGAGCTAGCCGCAAGGGAAGCTAGGCCCCTTATCTTTGTCTCTACGGAGATCGAAGGCCAAGCCCTAGCCGCCATGATCATGAACGCCATCAAAGGTACATTGAAGGTCGCTGCGATTAAGGCCCCGCGCTATGGAGAGGAGAGGCAAAATATCCTTAAAGACCTAGCAGTCTCCATTGGGGCCACTTATATTAGTCGCTCTGTTGGGAAGAGACTGCAGGATGTGAAGCTAATAGACTTTGGAAATGCTAGTCGTATTGACATTACCAGAACCCAGACCACTATCATCGGTGGACGCGGCGATCACGATTATATTGACCGGTCAATTAGCGACTTAAAAAATGACTTAATTAATGAGGATAACCTAAATGAGTGTGAAAAGATACAGGACCGCATCGCACGCTTGGCAAGTGGAATCGCCATTATCCGCGTCGGCGGCCTAACCGAAATAGAGATGACCGAGAAGAAGCATCGAATTGAGGACGCATTGGAGGCAGTTCGTGCGGCCCAAATGGAAGGCATCGTACCCGGAGGTGGAGTAGCCCTTATGTTAGCCACTAACAATTTGGATGTCGACGTTGATAACGAAGACCAGAACGCAGGTGTCCAAATCATATGCGCCGCAGTCGAAGAGCCGTTGCGACAAATGGCGATTAACGCTGGAGAATCTCCAGATATTATTTCCCAGTTAGTTCGAGAGAGTTCAAGGGAGGGGACTTATGGTTACAACTTCGTAACTGGGGAGATTTGTAACTTGATGGAAGCTGGAGTAATAGATCCAGTCAAGGTTACAAAGACTTCTTTATTAAATGCTGCCTCAGCAGCAGGAACTTTAATTACCACAAACTGTGCTATTATCGAAAAATGACACTATTTAGGTGACGGGAGGTCAAAGCTATGTCTTCTGATCCTAATGAAGTAAAGATAGATATTGTTGAGCTGGGGGGCAAGATTGACCGCATGGCAGACAACATCGAGGTAGTAAAGCAGAGATGTGAAGAAATGGCTACATCTCTTAATTCAGTGAAGAAAGCCGTGTATGATCCTGATCAGGGATTGTATGCTCGGATAAGAGAACTGGAACAGTGGAAAGAGAATACATCTAGAATCATCTGGGTGATTACAACAAGTGTCATCGGACTCGCCACCGCAACCGTGTGGCACACTTTCTTTAAATAACCCTTGACACACTCAGTTTTCTATGCTACAATATATAATATAATGTGAGGTATACATTGAAAGTAAATATTTCCTATGCTGTCACCTTGGAGGACATACCACTTGAAGTGGGAAAGCTCTTGCAAGGCACAGGATACTCTATGACTCAACTGCTTAATGACATCGAAGATCTTGGGACATCAAACCCGATGAAAGCAGTTAACGAAATCGCCAAAGTGAGGGAGGGTCTAAAAGATTTAGACTTGAGATTGGCAGATTGCTATAACATCCTGTCCGGCTACGTCGATTTACAGAACAAAATAGCTTCTGGAGAAAACCCGCTAGAGGTGGAAGATGAGCCGGCAATTTAGCCAAGGCGAATTTGTATATTTGCCATCTTCAACATTGATTTATAAATTTGGTGCGGAGACTTGCGATTGGTTTGTAAGTCAGAAAACAATCGACAAACCAATGTATTTAATGTTCCTTAAGGATAACCCACACAATTCATCCTATTGTGATATTTTCTTTGAGGGCTCCGTTTGGAGTGCAAAGTTGGAAGACATATATAAGTACAACTATGAAGGAGATGATAATGAGTAATAGTATAAAGTTGATGGAAGTATTTAACGGAAGTCAGGGAGTGGCTAAGACTTACTCTCTCCGTGAGATATATATCAATCCCCAACATGTAATCTGCTTACGAGCGGAACCCGCACTGGAGACTATGCTACAGGAGGGTCGACTAATCGATGGTCTAGACAAACGACAAAAGTTCACCCGAGTATCAGTTAGCAATAATGCCTATGAGGAAGAGATATTAGTTATTGGTAGTATTGACGAAGTTCATAAGAAACTAAACACAGAAGCAAAAAACTTATTGAGAGGTTAGAATGGAAATCGAGTGTAGTCTTAAAGAATTTGGGCCTTACGAGCCTTCATTTACATATGAAGGGGAGAGAAAAAAGCTGGGTAGATATGAGGGTGGTATGATGCCAGCTAAAGGCTATGGCGAAAAGAAATGGTCCATCGCCGCCCGAATTGTTATGTCCAAATCCATCAAAGAACTTAAGGAGGGTGGGCTAACAGAGGAGGAAGTGGTTGAAGGATGCGTCAAGTTTCTTAATAAAAAGCCCTACCGTGCGCGCAAGCTTCCCTATGGCACACTAGCCTGTCGACATTTCGTCTTTCACTCCGATGAGATCAGTGTATCTCTCATGACTGACGACCGAAATAATAAGAACTTTTGGGGCCGAGGATCCATCAAACCCGGACATCCAGCCAAGCGTGGCCGCCCTCGGAAGAAGAAATGATTTTTGGCGACACGACAGAGGATCATATGGCAGCAGTGGAGGTGTTCTTATGCGACACCTACGATGTAGTGGTAGATTATGACCCGTTAGGGATGGATGAGTATTGGATTGATGACAAAGTGGTGACCATCAATGATACCAAGCCAGCACGAAAACAGTTATTTGTTTTACTTCACGAGGCTGGCCATGTCATGCTCCGTCACTCCGAGGAGTTCGATGATATGTTTCCCGGCTCGAAGACCATAAAGGTGGAGATTTTAAAGGAAGAGGTGGCAGCTTGGGAAGAGGGAAGAAGGCTAGCCGATAAACTTCGTATCCCCTTGGGGAACGACTGGAATATTCATGTGAGACAAGCGATTATGAAATATATACACTGGGTAGGGATGTAGATGGAAATTACAGAAAAGCCATGGGGCTATGAAAAGTTATGGGCCCATACGAAAGATTACGTAGGAAAGATACTGTTCATTAAAGCGGGCCACCGACTTTCTAAACAGTATCATGTTAATAAAGAGGAGACTGTATATGTCTTGAGGGGGACATTGGTGGTATATGATGAGAATGATTCCATCACCGAAGTGAATCAGGGGGGAACCTTCCACGTCTCGCCCGGACAAATCCATCGATTCGGTGCAACCTATTCCAGTGTGGAGCTTGTGGAGGTAAGTACCAATTATTTAGACGACGTGATTAGAATCCAAGACGATTACGATAGAGAGTAGAAGATGACCCCCAAGCTTTATCTCGCCTGTTCTCTTATCCTATGCGGCCACGTCGTCGCATGGTATGCGACCTATTCACAGTTCATCTGGGTATGGTGCCGTGACAATATAATTATCCTTCCCTTACTCTTTGCACTGCCAACCAGCTACTTATTTATCTTTGGAATGAAGTTTGCGGTCGAAGAGATGGGTGATGCTTGGGGCCCTCGCTTATTGGGCTTTGGGTTATCTTATCTGGTATTTCCTTTTTTAACCTATTGGTATTTTGGCGAAAGTATATTCGAGACAAAGACTTTGCTCTGTGTGCTTTTGTCGTTTATCATTGTAGCAATACAGGTATTTTGGAAATAGGATACTATTTATAGGGTGGAGAAAAACCCGTGAGAAACAATTTACTAGATCAAATAATTGAAGAAAAACTTCAGCAACTAAAAGAAGAGAAGTATAAGCTAAGGACTTTTGAAGTCGTATTGCTTGTCAGGATTGAAACAGAATATGGTGTGGAAGAAACAATGCAAGACATCCGCTCGATTAGCGGGGTAACAGTCGTTTCCACCATGGACTCTTTATTTAGAAAAGATAGTGGAAGCTATTTGAGTCAAATTAAGATAAAGTTTCACCCAAGAAAAGATTCAGTCACTGGGCGGAAATTCCTTGACGATCACTTATTGCCAGCTATTAGAGGGGAAGAGATTCCCGGTTGTAAAGTAGTTAACTTCTCAAAGCCGAAGCGAGTACAGTAATGAGAATTTTGCTACCATTTATAATTATATTACTGGCTCATGGGTGCTTCAAAAAATCGACTAACAGCACCACCGATAATCAGATGATGCAGAGAGACACCGGTATTCTCAACGAAGAGGATTTGGAAGACCTTCCAGAGAACTAATAAAAAACTCCTTTTAGATTTTTATCTGATAGTTACTAATAGGGCTGTGAGCCTTGGAGATAACTATCATGAGAAGTTTTTTAATATTAATGGGTTTTGTCTTTTTATCGACAATTCCGAGCTGCACCCGCTCTTCGGCCACAGGTTTCACTCCCCACGAAAAAGCAATTCAAGAGTTGAAAGAGAGTCAAGAGTGTTGCTACTTAGAGTACGGGGTCAAAGAAAAGGTCGAGGGCAAAGCTGCCAAAATATCACGAGAGGCAGCTGTCGTTGTCCACGTCCAACAGGAAGGCGGAAGATATCGAGGCACCGGAACTTATTTCAAATACAAAAACCACCACATTGTAGTCACAGCCGCCCATATATGGGCTGAGTCTATTCCAAAGCCGTTATCACCAGCCGCTATGGTTAGTGCTCCTCATGAAGATGTTATAGGCAAAATCGTTTACTGGGATAAATATACCGATATCGCCATCCTCGTGGTCCCGCCAATGGAAAGCCGTACCCCTGCAAAATTCGTTCGAGATCCTGATTATACCGTAGGGCAGGAAGTTGTCTATTCTGGTTTCCCCGGCGCGAACTCCCTCTTAACCTTTAACGGAGAATTGGCTGGCGACGGTTACGGTACCGATTTAGCTATGCACTCGATGGCTTGGGGTGGCTCATCTGGATCGGGTGTCTTTGATAAGAAGGGTAGGTTTGTCGGAGTAGTAAGTTCAATTATGGTTGGCAGAGGATTCATGGGCCCGCAACTAGTAGGTACCGTCGTTTATGTAGCTCCAGCTAATTTAATAGATATGAGATATCTTAAGGATAACCTCGAAAAACTGGAGGGAATTAAGAATGACCGTTTTTAATAAGCTCCTTCTAGCTTTATGCCTTGTTCTCATAACAGCCTGTGATAATGGAATGGATTATATCATACACGGCGACGTTGGAGAGCCAGACACCATATATGTGACGAATGACCCCGATTCAGAGGTGTGGGTAGACTCTTTCACCCAGTCGGCCTCCATAGACGAGGTTGATATCTTGTGGGTAATCGATGGATCATGCTCTATGCATGCACACCAAGCAAATCTGCTAGCGGGTATTGAATTGATGATAAACAGCTTACCAACCGATGTCAATTGGAGACTAAAAATGATAACTGCTGGCGACGGAAAAGCCATTCAGCAGTCAACGGTGTTCCCTCTGACAAGAGGTGATGATGCTACAGATGCTTTAATCATGTACAGCATGCTTCCGCCCGATGGGATGGAACACGGTTTTAGTGCTCTTAAAAACTATGTCCTATTGGATTCCTATGCCAAGACGTGGCTTAGACCCAATGCCGCACTCCTAACTGTTTTTGTATCCGACGAGCGCGAGCAAAGCATAATAACCTCCGCCGAATTCATATCTTGGTATGAGGGATATAGGAGAGATGTCTTTTTATCTTTTATCGGAAATGTGTATCCAGAGGATTCCGTCTGCCTGTATCCGCCCCGAATTCATGATCAGGTAGGTATAAAATATATGGACGCGGTTAATTATTTTATGGGAAGCATCGTAGACATTTGCGAAACGGATTGGTCAGCAGGTGTAGCAGACGCAACACAAAAAATAGAGCCAGTGACAGAAGTAGAATTAACTCATCTGCCTTATAAAAATACAATCTCTATTTTCGAAGACGGTGTTTTGATGGATACAGCCAACTGGAAATACATCGAAGCAGATAACGTTGTTGAATTTGACCCCGCTCCACCGCAATCCGTACTGGTGGAAATCGGTTATTCAGTAAAATTTTATACTTTAAGTCCTTGACACGGAACATTTAATCGGTTATAATATAAGAGAAACTATTTACTATTAGTATAACTTGAGGTTAACCATGTTTAAGAAGATGATTAATGGGCTGATGAAGCGCATCGGCTACGTTCGCAGTGAAAAGCTTACTTTAGCTACCCTAGAGATTAGAGGTATAGAGAAGGAGAGAGTAAAGCTAATAGCAAAATGTCAGGAATTAATAAAAATTAATGACATACTCGCTAGAGAAATCGCCGCCTTGGAAGATGAAAACCAATCACTTTGGGGAATGTTGGACGAGATGCAAGGTTCCACCAACTTTGGTAAAGAGCAGGTAAAATCGATGGTGGAGGGTCTAGAAGAGGTCCTGACTGATGAAATGATGAAAAATTTTAAACCTATCGGTGAAGCGTAAGGAGTTTGTATGATGGAAGAAGAACCACAAGAGCAGGGTGAAACCGTCCTTAGCTTGGAACAGGAAGACTTGAAACCTAAGCCTAGGCCAAAGTTGGCCCCTAGGGGAATTGAGATGTTTACAGTCTGTCGCCAGCACGATGAAACAGGAGTGTCGGGAGAGGGCGTTATCATCGAGGGCGTTGTTCTAGGTACGGGACAGTGCATTGTACATTGGTTATATCCACCTCCTCGCGGCGGTATAGCCATTTTTGACTCGATGACCGACTTTGTAAAGGTGCACATCCAGCCACACCCCGGAAATAAAACAATAATAACTTATCAAGATGGGCAACAAGACATATATGGTGACTAATTATAGTACGAGGGAAGACGATGAAAGAGTGGAATGAATATAAAAGTATAATGTCTGAAGTCGAAGACTTTCGGGAGAATAAGCTGACTCGACGAAAGCACAAAGCTGGTAAAAAGCGTTTGCTAGCTTTGGGGCCACAAAATAATACTGCGCCATACACAGTCAGGCCCTCTATGGAAAGGTCAAAGTCAGCCCCACCGCCTTGGGGTGCCATTGGAGAATCCGAGGTTGATTTAGTTCCAGAGATACAAGATGATTTAAATCGTGATATCTGGGATGATGATAATAAACTAAGGCCAGAAATTGCTGAGAAGCTAACACGAGTAGCTGAAGACTTTTATGAAAAGTTAGATTTACCCACACCTATCTTAGATATCACTTTCACAGGTTCGATGGCAAATTATAACTGGACTAGTTTATCTGATATTGATTTGCATATCGTTGTTGATTATACAGCTATTAATGAGAATCAGGAGCTTGTAAGAAACTATTTGATGGAAGCCAAATCAAATTGGAATCGTAATCACGATATCAAGATTAAAGGGCATGAAGTAGAGATATATGTACAGGATTCAAACGAGCCACACCACTCCACAGCCGTTTATTCTATAACAAACGATGGTTGGGTCATTAAGCCACGTAAGAAACGATTTGAAGCCAGTGAGGACGCAATTCGTCAAAAAGCTGATGCCTTCATCGCCCGCATTGATTTATTACAAAAGCTAAGTGACGAAGGGAAGCACGAAGAAGTTTATGGCGATTCAGAACGCCTAAGAGAAAAACTTCGTAAATATCGCCAGTCTGGACTCGAAAAAGGTGGAGAGTTTTCCACTGAAAACTTGGTTTTTAAATTCCTAAGAAATTCAGAAGAGATAGAGCGCATATACGATATGAAAAAAGAAGCATACGATGCGATGATGTCTGTTGAAGAGGTGAAAAGGTAAGCAACGTGAAATGACGAAAGATGAAATTTACAAACTCGGGGACATAATACGCTGGAGAGCGACACAAATATCCGAGGAGTATGACTATGGAATGGTCATAAGAGAACCAGAAATAGTAACACATGGTATTTATACATTTACTGAAAAGTTAATCGATATAGTGGACATAGATGATGATACATTTAAGATGGATGATCCGCTTTACAGCGTTACAGTATACTCTTTTGCCGACCAAAAAGTAATTACACTCTATAAAAATCCAGAGGACGTTCCTCTTTTTATAGAAAAAGTAACTTTTATTGAAAAAAACGAAAAAAGTTCTTGACAAGGCACTCTGCAACCTGTATAATGTATGTATAAGACGGAGTTTTTTTATTATATGTCTATTGATACACAACTTTTAATTATTTACCTTTTAGATAGAGAAATCGGTCGCGCTGATCATATTGCCACTCTTGGCTATCGTGATGATGTGAAGACCGCCAAGCAGGATTTTATCAATTACGCTAAGACCTTAAGAACAGATAAGAGACGGAGATAGGAATGGAATTTGTTAAGCCTAAAGACATTGGACCCGGCAACATGTCATGGACCATCGTATTCCAAGAGTTAAACGGGGATGTTACATCTACGTTGGCGGCTGGAAGTCATGACAAGAGCATTGTTTGGGAACAGGCACAAAGTTTTTTTTATAAGCGAGTGTTGGCTATCTTGCCCGGCAATCACCAAGTGGTGACCAAGAAAGATATGTCTTGACATTCTCTTGACAACTTTGTTGTAGACAAACTTATTTCAAACGTGTATAATGTATATACAAATCAGGGAGAACCCAATGTCAGAAAAGATTATCAATATTACCGAAACCGCCGCTGTAGATGTAGAGCTACTCAAAGAGCAACGCAACGCTTTATTAGAGCTTGCCGAGCTTCTGGTAAACTCCACCGGCTTTGATGTCGAAGAGTTTTTTGCTTTTGATCGAGATGATGCCTGTGAAAAAATCGAAGGGGTTGTCAACCTCTTGGATGCTTTGCTTGACGACGCAGAAAACTACAACCTATAATTTAACTTTTTGATTGAGAGGGGTAATATGTTCAAGACTTGTAAACACTGTGGAAATGAGTTCGATGTTAATTCAAGACAGAAGAAATTTATCGGAGGATATATTAATGAGTGTCCTGACTGCGTAGAAGAAAACGGAGGCGACCAGTCTGAGCCAATGCACTTTGGAGTAACTGGTTCCTGTGGTTCTGTTTCAGTACGCCGCTTCGATAGTGAAGAAGATAGAAATAAATTTGAGAAAGATTACAAATCAACCAAGTCCCTAAAGGATTATTTATAATGGCTCTAGCACTTAGCGACATTCAGGCCGGTATAGTTTTAGATTGGCAATCAGAAACTTGGCCAGACAAGACTAGTCGTTGGCTCGTTCTCGAAGAACTAGAACATACAACCGATAAGGAAAAGAGATTTAATATTTTCTGTATGTATTCAACTGCGGTTATCTCATCGGGTATTAACCAGCCAACAACCTATATTTTCCACAATGAAAACATTCACCGATTCAGTATTCATTCACAAATTTAAAAATAATTTATTTTTCTCTTGACAACCATTAAATAAAAGTGTATAATACATTATAACTTAAACAAAGGAAGTTAAATCATGCTACGCAATGTAAAGACAATCAATCTCGGCTGGTGTTCAATCTTACAAGCAGAAAAAGGAGAAGAGGTAATTCCTTTAGCTATGTTATACACAGAGACAGACCCGGACAGTCCATCCCTCTGGATGAACGCCAATGCGAAAAGCCCCCAAGCGAAAGAAGCACAACAAGAGTTTTTTGACAAGTGCTGGGTTGAGGGATTGGTGGAGAAGTTGGATGCCACAGACTATATCCCCTTCTCGGAAATGATGGAGCTATGCGGAAGCGAATTACAATACGCCTAGAAATAATTCAAACGGACCTAATACCTTATAACTTAAACACAGGAGCGCAACATGCGTAAAGCAGAGCCATCACTTTCAGACCTTTACACCCAGACAGCAGAAGAGTATTATGAGGGCTTCGCCTCATTTGAAGACGAAGAACTAGACATGGGCGACGATTGCCCGGATTGGATTAAGGAACAACTAGATGAAGAACTTCCATTTTAATAACGGTGATAGGTTGAAAATCTCTTTCAACAATAAGTCATCATCCAGAACGAAAGGCCGTGTGAGGGAGCACGGTCCTTTGTTTGTCTTCTTTAAGGAAACATCATCGTTCAGAGGTGCTGGCTTATTATCCCATCGCGAGTGTGTTCTAGTCGGCTCACTTTCCACAGGATGGGATGGTTGGTTACCAGCCGATGAGCTTGAGATAACAAAGGGCTAAATGAAATATCAGCCGGGAAATCTACTCAAAGAATATACTGTAAATCCAGTGTCGAAAGGCAAGACTTTGGTCGGCTCTTTCTTAGTGATTTCTATCACAGAGATGGGAGCACACACAATAACGCTGTATGATAGAGATGGGTTTTGGAAGCCCCCCGCTCGCACTTTCTTTCCTCACACCGACATACGGAATAGAAACTCATGGAAATGGGAGATTCAATGACTGGACTTAAGAAGAAGGTCAAGCCGGGAGATATGATATCAGAGTATGATTTGACGGATAAAAGGTACCTAGGTAAATATATCGTCATATCCATGGATAACTTTGAATTTGAGGCTTATTGTCTATATGATATAACGGGTTACTTTCCTCATGGGGAAATGGTTTCGATAGGTCATGACGAAATTGTCGATACAAATAGATATGTCTGGACTGTAGATAGGGAGGATTATGATGGGCCGAAAGACAATAAAGAAAAGGAATATAGTAGCTCTCCAGATGCAGCACCGACATAAAAACGGTGGCTCGGCTGGGTATCACAGTAAGAAAGGTTATTCCCGAAAAGAGAAACATAAAAAATCGGTCTTGACATTCTCTTGACAACTTTGTTGTAGACAAGAGGCAAAAAAACGTGTATAATGTATATACAAATCAGGGAGATAATACATGTCTGACAAGCAATCCGAGCGACTCCAAAAACTTGTTGAGAATCCAAACCTTAGTAATTGGGAAAAGGGCTTTATCACTTCTGTAAACTCTTATTTCCAAAAGCATGGCCGCGTATCCAATAAACAGTGGGCAACGATTCAGAAGGTTGAAGCAAACTACTCTCCAGAGGTTATCGCACAACGTCAGGCTTGGAATAGCAGCTTCACCGATGAAATGCGACAAAAGTGGAACATAGCTATGGATTACTATGAGAATAATCCTCCATATTTTCAAGACTTGGTAACAAAATACCGCCTCTCTCCCGAAATGATTCCGACTGCAAAGCTATACAGCAAAATTGTAGAGAACAAGTATGTTCAGAATGTTATCGCTACGATTCAATCCGAACCTCTTTACGAAGTAGGTTGTCTGGTTCAAGTGCGCCGAACCGCAAAAGGTCCACACTATCGTTTTCGTGACTGTATCGCTCTGGTAGTGGACAACTCTGGACCTGTGACTTCTGCCACCAAGGGAGCAAAGACTTATTCTATCCTACCATTTGGTGAAACCGCACCTGTTAATATCCAAGAGCGATGGCTAAAAAGGAAGAGGGGATAATCGTGGCTAGTCTAGACCAGTATGACAAAATTATGACTCATAGTAATCCCAAGGTTCTATGTCCTTTTTCGATAAAAGAGGGTATGAACCTTTTCAGTGTTTATAAATCTCACCCTTTCAAGGTGCATAATCGCTGGCTTGTTCTGAAGATTACAGAAGAACAATGGGGAAGCCCTAAAGCCTTTTGTGTATTATTGTATGGACACCGAGCGTATATACCGGGAGAAACAACGAAGACGATAGATTTATGTTCATTGCCTAGAGATATGTGGAGGATGTGCTAGTGTCAAACTTCTGAATTTTGGGCTATCAAGGTTAAAAGTGTACCATGGAAAACCCAGACCAATATCTGACAGGTCTGGCTCCTGATTCTAAGGGCGAAAGTTGAGCTTCACAGAGTGACGCAATAGATACTTTCAAAGTCTATTATCAAGGTGGCAACATGTTGGTTGTATCAATAAAGAAATTTCAGGTTAGGATGGCGGGAATCCGAGTAAACCGCCCACGTCGCCGGATGAACAGTTCCCGCCTCACCTTGATAGTCCATTAATTCTCTTGACATTTACTTGACAACTTTTATGTAGACAAGACATAAAAAAACGTGTATAATGTATATGTAATTGAGAGAGGAGCCTATCACATGCCTATTATCACTAAACATAAAAAAACCGTTCGCTGTGGATATTGTCGCAAGCCGGGACACAACCGCTCATCATGTCCCGAATATGCGGAACGCATTGAAACCCTTCGCTCACAGTCTGGTAATGATTATTATGTCGTTGCCCAATACGATGCGAAAAAAGCAAGACGTAAGGCATCTGGCACTTCGCGCAAGTGTTCTTATTGTTCAGAAGGTGGACACAACCGCAAAACTTGTCCAACTATCAAGAGTGACATGGAGAAGGTTCGAGTTAGCAATGTAGAATACCGCAAGCAGACTTTCAAAGCAATGGTCAATCAAGGTATTTTTGTGGGTGCTCTAGTCACCAGTGACGCTAACACTCTTTTTATAAACCCGAAGGACCATAATGGTGGACGCTTTAGGACTCCTATGGTGGTCACCAGCGTGATGTGGAATAATATCAATGTCTGGGAAACCGCCTATAATTATTACTCTAGCGAAGTGGGGACTCGCGCACCCTTCAAAGCAAAGCCGATTTCCTCTTTGAATCGACAGTGGGATTCAGATATGGGGTTTCCCATGGACTATGATTTGCTTTGGAATAGGATGACTCTGGACGGCTTTCAGAAATTTAGTGGAGAGAGAGACGACGGCGGATGGTATTCGAGGTTTAGAACTACTTATTTCCCCACTGTTGTCTCTAAGGTCAGTGCACAAAAGCCTCCCCTTGGCTGGCTGACTTGTGAAGATGTGGAGAGTGAGAAGGTCCTGAAAGAATACTTTAAGAAAAGGACTTCAATGGATTCCTTCCGCACCTTGACCAAAGGGTTAACACGAGACGAAGAGGCCGATAAGATGCGAGAAGAGCAGGGATATCTATAATGGAGTATATCATGCACTCATCTGCAATCAAGGTAGGCGATATTATCTCGGAACAAGGGGTAATATCTAACATATGGAACGAAGGCTATGATGACGGTGGAACCGAATATAATGAATTTTGTCGGTTCATTGTCGTGGAGAAAATAAACAAAGCCGACACGCCGATGGTAATCACAGCGGCAAACGATTACTATTTTCATGTCCAAATGATTTATATGATACCAGAAATTGCCTCCCTTTACAGCCGCAACGAATCCGCTCGTTCGATGGTGACAGACTACGAGATTGATGATGAAGATGATGATGGCTATGGGGCTGACGCGCCGCGCAAGTGGTACAAGTGTATATAATCTCTTGACATTTACTTGACAACTTTTATGTAGACAAGCGCGCCTCAAACGTGTATAATATATATACAGAACGAGGGGATTAGCCCTCTTCCAGAGAGTGGAGCAAAAATGCGTAAAGGAATGACAGCTAAGTTAAACATAGATGAGTGTTTCACAATCTCCGCTGGAGGTCGCCGACAATTCCCAGCCAGTTCGAGATGCGACGATGAAAGAGGTATCTTCTCCACTTACCGACCTTTGACTGAAGACGAAGTGACGGAGTGGTATGAAAGTCCATCTAGCAAGGGCATGAATTCTGCCGGTGAAACCAAACTTCCCCCCACTTGCGTCTGTGTTGAGGTTCATTCTACTGATACCTTTACCATTCTTCGGGCCCGCTGTGCTGTGTGGCTTGGATATCGCAAGACCGGCGGAATGATGGAAGTTCGCTTGCGTTCTGGTGAAACAACTTATATCAAGCGCGACATGGTTATTCCTGTATAACCTGTCTTGACATTCTCTTGACAACTTTTTTATAGACAAACCCCTCTCAAACGTGTATAATGTATATACAAAACACGGAGAACTCAATGACAACCGATACAGAAAATAACCTAAATAACCGCGAACGACTTGCCCGTGAGGTAGTCGAGACTTTCACAATGGATGACCTTGTGTCGTTCGTGACCAATTCATTGGAGATTAATTATATTGAATCCGATGACGATTTCCAAGAGGATTGGTTGACTTATATGAATAAAAAATTCCATAATGGTGATGAAGTTTTCTGGACAGACCCAGATGATGGATTGTGTTCTGGTGTCGCTACCTTTATCCAATCGGTGAACGAGGACATCACCATCATCGAAAAGGACGGGCTAAAAATCGAAGTCTACACCGACGAAATCTCTTGACATTCTCTTGACAACTTTTATGTAGACAAGAGGCAAAAAAACGTGTATAATGTATATACAAGTTGAGCGATTCACACTAAAACTTACTACCTAATTTACTAACAAAACTGGAGCTATCACAATGTCAGTTGCTATCACATTCTCAAACCTTAAATCAATGATTCCTACCCTTCTTTCTGGAGATGAGTCTAACCTTTATTCCGTTCTTATCCGTGGCCGTCACGGTATCGGTAAATCATGGGTAGCTTACCAGACTGCCCAAGGCTTGACATGGGACGGCTCACAGACTCGCCCGGTTCAAGAGGGTGAAACTTCTTTACCAGTTGTTGAAATTCGCGCATCTCAAATGACCGAGGGTGACTTGCTCGGATTGCCATCACCTAAGCAGGTGACAATCAATGGCGAGAAGGCAGCTTCTTTGCGTCCTTTCGCTTGGTTGGTCAAGGCTTGCACCGAGCCTGTGGTTCTCTTCCTCGATGAAGTAGACCGAGCGACAACCGAGGTTCGTCAAGGCTTTTTCCAGCTTGGCGATAGCCGCCAAATCAACGGCTGGAAACTTCACCCCGGCACCGTTGTGTTCGGCGCAGTCAATGGCGGAGTTCATGCAGCACAGTACCAAGTTGCTGACATGGACCCGGCTGAACTTGACCGATGGGTGTGCTTCGATGTCGAACCTTCTGTGGAGGACTGGCTCGAGTGGGGTAAGAAAGAGATTAATTCCATCACATGGGACTTCATCAACCAGAATCGTGAACACCTAGAGCACAAAGGTGAGTTTGAGCCCGGTATGGTATACCCGTCTCGCCGGTCATGGCACCGACTTGATAGCACACTTGCAAAGGTTGGTATGCTTGACAACGAAAACGCAGACCTCGGTTTGTTGTTCAACCTTTCACACGGATTTGTTGGCTTTGAAGCTGCGGTGTCCTTCCGTGACTTTGTTGAGAACTACGAGCGACAGGTAACCGTGGAAGATATTCTGGACCACGGCAAGATTGATAAAACTAAAGACTTTGGTTTAGTGGACCACGTTGCAATGATTGAAAAGATTGATGCGACTAATGTATTCGCTAATCCAATCGAAGCTGGCCGCATGACCAACTTGGTTAAATACTTTGATACTCTACCCTCCGAGGCTAGAATGAAATTGTTCACGACGTTGACCGCTGGGAATACTCAAATTTCAGCAGAAAACGGCTCAAACTTCCATAAAGAACTTGGAAAGATGGGTAAGATGGACGCTTTCATTAAATTGCTCGGCGGTAAGTAATCCAACCGCGTGATAGCTAAGGTCGCAGCGCGGGTATTGTTTGTTGGGTCAATACCCGTGCTCCCTTTGTTTCTCTTGACATTTACTTGACAACTTTTATATAGACAAAGACGTTTCAAACGTGTATAATGTATATGTAATTCGGAGTTATTCAATGACTGATTTTAATTTAGATGAACATATCGTTAGCTTGTTGCGCGATGAACCTTTTTTTGCAGCCCTATCTCGACGCATGGAGAAGGTTGCAACTAAGGCGGTTCCTACCGCTGGCGTTAAGTTCAATGAAGACCGATGCAGATTCGAGATGTATTATAATCCACAGTTTATGAATGAACTGCATGAAGCTAACCCTACCTTTGTCAAGGGCGTATTGCTTCATGAGTTCTATCACATTGTATTGCTTCATGTTACAAGCCGAATACCCGGCGAACGTATGACTAAGAAATGGAATGTTGCCACCGATTTGGCTATCAATTCAGAACTATCCAGCTTTGAAAAGGATTATGAATCGCCATCCGGCTACGTTGTCGTTTCCTCCATGCTTCCACTGGATAAGGCTCTCATTCCTAGCGTCGAAATGTTTGCTAAATATCCCCCTCACCTTTCTGCTGAAGAGTATATGGAGATGCTGCCAGACCATAAAGATAAAAACGATTCGGAAAATGGAGAATCTGGCGAGGCCGATGGAGGTGAGGCCGATGGAGGTGAGGCCGATGGAGGTGACGGTAACGGTTTCGATGACCATTCCGATTGGGGCGACTCCGATGGTACTGATGAAAAGAGAAAGATTGCAGAAGAACGATTAAAGGAAGCCGTTAAAGAGGCTTATATTGAAGCACAGTCAAAAGGGTTTGGTTCTGTATCCCAGTCAATGCGCAAAAATATCAAAGAGGCCATAACTCCTAGAGTCAATTGGCGTTCTGTTCTTCGTTCGTTCGTCAAAGCTTCACAAAGAGCTAACAAGACATCCACGATTAAGCGTCTAAACCGCCGATACGCTTATATTCATCCCGGTCGCAAAGCCCAACGACAGGCTAAGATTGCGGTATCTATTGACCAGTCCGGTTCTGTATCTGATTCAATGCTTGCAGCTTTCTATTCTGAATTGGAAAAGCTAGCTCAACTTGCAGAGTTTACTATCGTTCCTTTTGATACTGAAGTCTCAAAGGAACATGTCCATGTGTGGAAGAAGGGAGAAAGACATGAGAAGGAGAGATATATGTATGGAGGCACATGCTTCAATGCGCCAACTCGCTGGGTTAACGAAAACAAATTTGACGGTCATATCGTTCTCACCGATATGGAGGCACCTAAACCTGTTCCTAGCAAGTGTCAGCGCATGTGGATGACTACTAAGCAGTGCGCAGAGCGGCCTTACTTCCAGACCAATGAAAGAGTGATTGCAATCGATGACTAAAGAATTTAAAATTGAAAATGTTAAAGCCGGTGATATGTTGACGGCTAACAGGGCCGGAATCGCGATTATTAAATGGGTTGTTCTAAGCAATGGCAGGGAAGATGACTTTATGGGCAAGTTTGCAGAGGTTTATGTTATACTGAATCCCGATGGTGCACTGGAATCAGCAGAAAGACATAGTTTTTATCATGCCACATTTAAAAGTGGAGCATATCAGAAATTGGAATGGAGCTTAGAGAGTGGGACTTAGGAAGGGAGACATCGTAATTTCCTCCAATGGTTTCGAGGGCATAGTGTTGGACTTCAGATATTCAGAGTACAATTCCTATTACCATAAAACAGTTATCTATTGCACTTTCGCCCCAGAGTATGAGATGGGCAAGGTCAATACCGTATTCGAGATTAATTCTAATTATCTAAAGAGAAGAAAATGATGGATTTCAAGCCGGGTGAAATATTGATTTACCGCGACCGCGCTTTAAAGAAAAGCTGGAGAGTGATAGCCTTGCACCGTCATCCCAATTGGCCTGAGTATATGGTGTGTTATGTATTTGAAACTCCCGTTGCCGATGCCGAGGACTTACACACGATTATGAATGTTCCGGCGTTCTGCCTGTATCGAGAAGGTGCGGGTTATCCCCTGACTTACAGCGGGTCATCCTCGCGCGCGGCCCCTTGATTGTGATAGGCGTGATCGCCGCGATTTTTTTTCGCCCAAATTTTTTCTAACAGAGTGTTGAGAGTGATAAAATGATGATAGATGGATTTCAAACAGGTGATATGGTAGAGATGAGATGGAAACAACGTTCATTGAGTGAAGAGACATGTGATAGAACATTGCATATGATATTGACCGCTCCGTTGCTCACAGACATCGGAACGATGCAACAGAGGATAGAAGGATGGAAGTGTCACGTTGTGTATGATTCCCACCATAGAAGGGGCAAGATTCCACAAGATAAATATTATGATATGAAGTGGCTTAAATCATGTGAGAGGCAAGGTAACTTAAAAATTATATCAGCGAGCAAAAGCGTATGATTGAAAATAAGACAAATAAGTTTATGCAAAACGGACAAGTCCTTATCCACAATCCCACAGGCTCAAGATGGATAATCGTAGATACCAATCCATATGATAGTAAAGGAAAAGAGAATAATATGGCATATACCAGATTAGTTAAGGCTTATTGCTTATATGAGGGTAACAAACCAGATTATTGGGAAGTAAACCAATTAGACGATTGGGTTTTAACCGATGAAGACCTTGCAGAGCATGATAAGATATGGACAGTCGTTTAGGCTTGTGCAAGTGTGAAAAGAGAAAATATAAACCAGAATAAGGAAGGAGTGTAAGATATGAAAAATGAAGCTTAAACGTGGCCAACTGGTTGTGAATCCCAGTGAAGGCTATAACCTATATTTTGTATTAGAATCGGATTATCCCCTAATGCTTGTGTATTGCATTGAATCCTTACAAAGCAATTGCAAAGGGAAGACAACCGAGGTACAACAAAATGATTTTGTGAAAGCCTGACAAACTGACAAACTAATCTCCGAGGGTCTAAAAAATAAATGTTTAAAGAAAGTTATTCATATTCCCCCGGTGATATCATAAAGGACATATGGAAAGTCGAAGGTCAAGATGTATGTATAGGAATGTATATAATATATGATAAGAATGAGATAGTTCATTGTTCTGCAAGGGGATTAGGTTATATCAGCTATAAAGGTTATGTTATGTATAGCTATGACCCTTATGAGAGAGAGGATAGAAGTGGTTTGAAGTCTGTCGGAGAGGTTAGAGAATTCATATGTTGGAATGATGCCGATACTATCCGACCTGATTGGCCTAATGACTTGGTGATAGTGGTTGAAAGTGGGCTAACGTGGGAGGATGAGGATTGACAATGCTGGTATTTATAGGGGTTGCTATATTGTGTTTATTAATAGACAAGGTTGAAAGGGGCTAAATCACAGTTTGATCTAGGGTATACGTAGTGCCCGTGTTTGTCAAGTGATATATTATTTTCTTTCTCTCTCCCCTATAGGGAAACCTTAATCTAAACGCTGTACGTCAAGCATGCTGAAAAAAACACCATTTGCGCCACATTGCATTGGAGGTACCTAAGAACATTAAAAATATTTATATTAAGTGGTCTCGCATATGTCAATTTAAAGCTTGACAATGGATTGGTGCATAAAAAAGTCAATAAAATCCTTTTATTTTCCCTTATTTCGATGTATAATATGATTACAAAGAGGGGGGAACACACCGATGACAGTCAAATAAGCGCGTTATGCTTGGAAGTCGCGCCCCCATCCGACACACACCAACTATCAGCCTTTAAACTATACAACCGAGAGTCGTCAAATGCGCAACACCAATCCCAACCGCACCATGCTTGCCAATAAAATCGCCAGTGAATACAATATGAAAGGCCTTAAAGCCTTTGAAAGCTTTTTTGTCAATTCCTTAAAAGCCAGTTACAAGCAAGATAAAAAGAGCTTCAAAGAAGATGCTCAAGTTTATATGCAGAAGTAATTCCCTTGACATCTTTTTGACAATTATTTTATAGACAAACCGCTTAAAAACAAGTATAATGTATATACAAACAAACGAGGTACTCACACATGGATTCAGCTATCATCTCTCGCATCGAACACGCACTAACCGAACAACTTAATTCAGCCATTGAGGACATTGTAATGTCTGTTATGGAAGACCAGCTGGAATGTCATGACTTTGACACACAATATGAAGCAGCCCATGAAGCGATTTGTGATTATTCTGCCGATATCAGTGAATTAGCTGAAAACATCGCTGATTCCATCCGTGTGCAAATGGAGTCTCGCATTGAAGATGTGGCTGCTATGGCTGTTGAAACATTCACACACACCGCTTTACCGGCTGTGAAGGCTAATTATGAGCAAGATGGAGAGGTTGACGGGCCCGCTCGACGTGAAGAATGGTGCAATCATGTTGATTACTTGAACAAATCAGGCCGCATAACAGAATATGAAGCGGCTAACATTGACTTTGATGTGGAGAGCCTATAATATGTCATATAAAGAAACTTCATCGACGACCGGTCCTATCTCACAAACTCAACGCAACATGGATGCGTTTTGCTTTAATTTAATATATGCGTCAGCTTGTCATTATACAGTGATAGCTTACCAGACGTTGGCTAAACAGCCCGAGACTCCTGCTAATAATGATGATTTAAAATTCTACTTAGAAACTCTATTCTCACGCCCACTAGAGGAAAATGTATAATGTCGCACGTAACCATGACCGTAACACAATTAAAAGCTAATCAGACCCTTGTCCAAACCAGAGAGTTCACCGCTCACTTATCCTATGGTGTGCCTCAAGTTGTTGTCTTCCATGGTGGTAGCCAATTGGAGAATACAGTATTGCATAATAATGCATATTATTCCAACACTACTAACAAGCATAAAAGAGCATATATGCGCACATTATGCACCGAGTCATACACCTTCATTCCTGCGACACCTGCCGAGATTGCAGAAGTTACAGGACTCGAAACTCCGCAATCCGTATAGCCGAGGATATAAAAAATAAATGTCTAAAAACCTAGATAGATACTGGCAAATAGAATATCAATTACAGAAGCTATGGGCCATTGAACATCATATAAGAGACTATCCTCTTATAAGTACTCTTAATAAAGAGAGAGATGATATCATAGAAGTGCTTAGAGAGAATGAGCGTAGACAGCTAGAAGATATCGCGTTGTGCACTCACTAAAGAATTTACATAGTGTTCACAGGAAATTGACAGAAAATTGACATGTCACAAACCAAACGATTTGTCAGGTGAGACACGCTAAGGGGTGGGGGGGGGACCCCCTCCCCCTCCGGAATGTAACCCCTATATGGGGTTATGGGGTACCTGCCGCTGATACACCCGCGCTACACACCCAGAAATTTTCCCAGAAAAAAGACCCCCCGAAAAACCCCGCCAAAAAAATTGACAGATTTAAGATTCGAAGTAGACTATTTATAGGTAAGAATGGCAAGGGCCACCACTAGGAGATAGCAAGATGAGTGACAAGACCAAGTATTCAAGCTTCAAAAATCAGCAAACCATAACCGAAAACTTCCGAAAATATGTTAATGAAGTCGGCTATTACGGACTAGGCATGGATGGGGCCCCACCGGAATCGCCAGAGGATCGCTACAAAGAATTGGCGAACCTAGCCGTTCAATCGGGCGACGAAAAAAAAATAAAAGGGTATACTTTAGCACTTAAACACATTGGACGTTACGGATTCAATAAAGATGGATTCAATAAAGATGGATTCGATGGAATTAGCCGCCAACTAAATGATGCGCCATCGAAAGAGCGGAATGAAGGTTGGAAGAAAGCCCTACAAGATTGGGATGATTCAGAAGCAGAAACATTTTCAGACTTTGGACAGTGGCTTGGCCAAGGTGATGATCATTATGGTCATTATGAGGATGAAGATGACCGAGAGTATGCCGATTTTCAAGATGATGATGATGATTATACACGCAGTGAAGGCAAAAGCCAGCAAACCATAACAGAGAACTTCAGAAGATTCATCAAAGAAGACGCTTGGAAGGATGGACACATGGAGAAGGCGTGGAAATATTTAGACATGAGCTATAATTATAGCTTAGGAGGTCATTACCGCGATGATCTCATCATCATGCCGAAAATATTGGCCCAATATATGATGGAGCACAAAGAAAAAGACAATTTCGCGGCAAAGATCGCAGAAATAGCGACAGAAGAGCTTGACTTGGGCACCGATACAGGTCGCTCACAAGGTCCGACAGAGTTCACTTGGCCTGAAAAGCATAAGGAAGCCACCTTAGCTGTACTGAAAAACCGGTTGGATGGTGATAAATATGCAATTGCTGAAGAAGTTATTATGAATCTCGAGAACAAAATAGCCGAAAACCCTTGACATAGGCCCAGAAATGTGTTATTATAGTGTTAGATAAGCATAAAAGAGGCATAATGTTCGAGATATTTCAGCAAGATGATGGCTTAGTCCAAAGATTAAAAGAGCTAAAGGCTTACTACAGACAAAAAGACGAGACCGAAGAGCGAAAAAAGCTAAAAACCACCGACTCAATCCTTCAAAAACTGTTTAAAATCTATCCGGGCATGTAAAGGCCGATATAAAACTCGATAAATTACAGTTTTTTAAAAAAAATAGCGACTAATTATAGAAGAATCAAGAAGGAGAGCTTTAAAATGAAGCTTACAACAAAGAATTTAAGACAAATCATCCGTGAAGAGGTTCAAAACGAGATAGAAAGTAAAGATAAACATGCTGGACATGGCTATACTCTCCCTCGTGGCCTAAGAGATCGTGAGCGTAATGCCGGTGTCGGCGGGGAATATGTCCCATCAACACCCACACAGGTCACAGATGACATGAAAAAAGCAATTTCAGGAGAAATTGATAGCTTTCTTGCAGATGCTAATGACGAAGGTGGTGCTTGGCAGCAAGAAATGGGCTGGTTAGGCGGTGGTATGTACCGCGATTGGAAACAAAATGCTCCAGACGGCAAGCTCGTACCCAGAACTAAGGAAATGAATGACGAAATTCGCGCTCGAATCGCAAATCAGCGAAAGAAAGCAAAAAGAATCCCGTTTACTGTCTCCCATATGGCACAGGATCTACAGCAAATTGGACAAAGTGCATGGAATTTCGATGGTGATCTCGGTGGATATCCGAGTCTTAGCTTACTTATGCACAATGAACTGGTACCAAAGATCTCTACTGCACTAGATCTTGATAAAGTCGAGGCCGAAAAGGTACTTAAAGCATATTTCAAAGGTCTAAAGAGGTAAACATATGCTTTTTCTGGGTAAAATAGCACTTTATATTGCAGGTATAACTGCTGGATTAGTGCTATTGGTACCCATAATATGCATGGTTCACTTTATTATAGACAATGCAATGTATTTATCAGAAGCCATTATAGATGAGATCACAGATCTCGGTTCTAGGCTATCACAAAAATTTAAAAGGAAACACAAGAAATGAAAATTACTAGACAAAGACTTAAAAATATCATCATGGAAGAGATGGCCAGCTTAGATATTGATAATACTGGGCGCGGTGATGGAGAAAATGTTCCGGGCGACGGTAAAGAAGAGGGCGATGCAATTGCTACAATCACCGAGACAGAAGGTATAGAACTTGCACAACAAGTGGCACAAGTCCTTTTTGATACCGGTGTCACTGCTGCCGAGAGCCCTGAACAATTAGCCATGGCCATAGGAGGCATTGGAAGAATGGCACTTTTAGCCCTTGGGGGCGGTGCTCTTGGTGTTGCTGCTAAGGCTGGCACTGATGCTATTGCCAAACTAAGATCACAAGATGCTGCTGAAGAAGCAGAGATGCCCCTAGAAGAAGAGCAAGAGGGTACCCTTGAGGAATTAATCACACAAGCAATTCAAGAAGAATTGGAGCAGATATCACAAAGAAATGTTAATTAAAAAAAATTTGGAGTTTTAAAATCATGTCTTACAAAATAACAATTAAAAAAAATTTTCTGAAAGAAAATTGTGGCGACTCGGCTGCGCCGACTGTGCAAGATGTACCCGTCCAAGGGCTGCCCCTTGCCGGAGATGTTTCCACAATGACACCCGAAGCCGCGTATGATGCCGGCAGAACAGATGCTATAAATGAAATTATGGCTGTTATCGAAGGCATGGTTTCCGGAGGGATCCCTGTTGATATGGCTATTCCTGCAGATATCATGCAGATGGATCAGCTTGAAGAAGAGGATGGCGAATGTCCAGAATCCGGCTGTGTTCATAAGGATGATTCAGTTGATGGCAAGTGGGAAATTGAGTCGAATAAGACGGGTAAAGATTGGCCAGCAAAATATAAATCAAAAAAGAGTGCCGAAAATGCTCTAAAAGCGTACCATGCTAATAAATAAAAAATAGAGGTTAAAGTGCAGCTGCTAAAATATTTTTATGTTTTCTTAATTTCATTTACCCTATTCTTGACCTCCTGTTATACTCCGGCTAGCCCGGATATATTCGGAGTTCATGTTTCTTGCCATTTCAATCCCGGCTATGATGATAACATGTGGATTTTTCAAGTCTGGGTGGATCATCCAGTACAGATACAAGATGTGAGACAGGTAGAGATATATTTATATAATGCGTATGGGGAGAGGAGCTATTTCTCCTTGAGGCCTTCAGGTAAATATTTATGGGATGCAACTGCTCTAGAGCAGAATACGAACCTAGGGTGCGGAAGGTGGTATGATATAGATATCATTGCGACTGATTACTATGGCTATGCAGACTCTTTAGAAACTTATTATCAACAATAGGGAAAATTATGACAGACTTACAATTGGCGGCAATAATATCTCAAGTATTATATGTCGGAAGTATCTATAGTGATCACAAAGTTGATGAAGACTTCGATGAAATAATTTATAAAAATTATGCAAGAGGTATGATAAATATTATTTTAAGAAATATTAATCTAGAAAACGAAAGGGCTGTGGAAAAAGGTGTGGACGATTTTCTGGCTGGTTTTGAAATTTAAATCTACTTAGTATCGTAATAAACAGGGACTTACTATAAATGAAAATTACTAAACAAAAATTAAAAGAGATTGTTACAGAAGAGATTAAGAAATTAACTGAAGTCAGTGATGATGAAGCGCAGATAGCAACAGCCAAGCACCTTGCCGATTCATCTGCACAGGGTCAAATAAACCAAGTAAATAACAGTAAGGACGATGGTATCTTAAAGGATATTTTTAATTTAGCAGGAAATATAAACAATCTTATTTTGGGGCTCGATGATAGCTCAAAAAAGGCTGCATTAGTCGATGCTGTGGCCAATTTAGTACGGATTGCTGACCAAAGCTTGATAGACGGTCAGTAAAAAAAATAAAAAAAGGCTTTTTGAAAAATTTCTCCATAGTTACTAATGTGAGACATATTCTTTTAACACTTTTTATTTTATTAGCTTCCGCATGTATAGCAGAGAGACCCACGGGTTATACGGCGACTCCAGATATTGATGGATATGAAATAAAGACATGCAATGTCGATGAATTTGATGGAATGTGGTGGGACTTCGACACAGACAATACAATTGCCAATACTTTTGTGCCGGCTTATAAAGATTATTGTACTCTTGTCACACCAGATTGGACCTTTTTCTGGAATACCGAAGAGGGATATGGATATTATAATTATGATTTTGATTGGTATTGTAAGAATGATACCACTATGAGAATCGAAGATACATCGACGGGAGACATTATCGATATTCTTATATATGGAAAGGTTAAAGATGGATGTTATAGTGTTAAAATAACCTACAATTCTAAGTCAGTCCAAGGCGATGTCTGTCCTTGCGAATATAATGGTCCTTAAACGGGTTAAGAGACTAATTATATTATAAACTGGAGGACATTGTTATGTCAAAGTGGAGAAAAGCACTTAAAAATAAAAGAAGATTCGATGCTCGCTATTTTCTTAACGAGAAAGCTGAAGGACAAGAAGTTATTGAAAACTCTGTCCAACAAGAAAAACTAAAAAAAGATTTTAGAGACTTTTCTTTTGATTCTTGGATTAATGAAGAAAAAGGAAAGTACGATGATGGTGCCACCAAAGGCCATAGTGAAATGTCTCCAGCCACCAAAGCAAGGGAAACCCGCCCATTTGATTATGACGATGGCGAAATCGGAGATGAAGTTTTCGAAGGAGAATCTGTAATCGGAAAAGAAGAAGAATCACCAAGATATGACGAGCCGATGGAAGAGTTGGTTGTTCCCGGTGTTGCGCCCAAGGGCGGCGGCGACGCAGATGGAATGTCTCCGGCACAAATTAGAATGGCAAAAGCAAAAGAAAAAGCAAAAAAAGCCAGAAAAGATGCTGAAAAGAAAGGTCTCGGTCCAGTTGTAGATGAAGGTTGAGTGTCATGGGACGATTAGGATAATCGTTAATTATGCTTGATTATGTTTCTCTAGAATTTTTACTATTTACTTTAATTGCCTTATTCCTTGCAATTTCTATTGTTATATGGTATGATCAGTAATGAGTCAAAATAAAGATCTTATTTTTAAACTTCGCAAGCTTATTGAACTGCGGGATAGAACTATAATCGCGAATAAGAGACAGATGAAAGACTGCCTTGTTGAATATAAGAAGTCTCTTGAACTCGATAAAGAGCTTAGAAAAGAACAAAAATCCTTAAAAGAGGCTATCAACCTTCTTCAATATGGGTTTGCATTAGAAGAAGAGCAAAAGAAAAAAATATATTCTGTTGAAAATAATGCTTTAAATAGAGATATGAACATATATACTAGTGATGAAGAATAGAATTCCTTTAAAAGATTACTTGACTTTTGTTGCCGGAATTGCTATAATGATAGCATCGGTTGTTAGTGTCTTGTGCTTAACATATTTTGCAAATTGCTGATTTTTAAAAAAGAATAAACTATTTATAGTAACTGATTGCGTATCTCGACAATCTTCACAGGAACAAATCAAATGAAACTTACAAAAAGAAAATTAATTCAAATTATTAAAGAAGAAGTGTCTGCTTATAAAGAAGAGCAACTTAATGAAGTTGACCCTGCTATGATCGCCGGGCTGCAGCAAGCATTTATCCTGAATCCCAGAGCATTCAGGATGGCATGGAGTCTCATTCAAAAGATCCCCTCAATACCGGCGAGCTGGAGAGAGTTATCTGCTAAAGAAGCGGAGGCAAAGGCTACCAGTCAAGATGACCCTCAGCTGACAGCCCTTTTAAAGGCCTTGGGACAATTCAGTGAAAATACTGGAGGCCAGAAGTTTACTCCTGAAGAGGAAGCCAACATGCAACAAGTATTTCGCGGTGACGCAGATGCATCTGGGCGAGATTTAGAATGAAAAGTATAACCAATAAAGGAATATTGAAATGAAACTTACAGCAAAACAATTAAGAAAGATGATCAAAGAAGAGCTTGCCAAAGAAGGTATCCGTGATAAAGTAAAATCTTCTCTGGGTATGGGGCCGAAGAAAGGCTCTCAAGAGGATGTTTTGGCCAAAATAGAGAACATTAATAAACTAGCAGTCGATTTACACGCAGCAGTAGAAGCGTTCGCGCGTTTGGCCGTAAACACAGGGGATCTCCAGCGCGCCATGGACAATACCACTGATCAGTTTGGAAAGGATGCTAGGAAGACTATAGATGATATGCTCAGAATTACACAGGCTGCTGTGGAAATGAGTGGGCCCGGAGCCGGTAAGGATGGAACGACCGGTCTGGCGATGGACAAGAGGCTCTACGATGTTGGTACCAATATGGGCAAGATTTAATAATATTTGTAGTCTAGTTGCGAAAGACAGACTATCTATTGATTAGGCGGGTTGGATTATGGAAAAAGAATGCAAATGCTGCGATTGCTGCGAATGTGATTGTGACAAATGTAAGTGTTGTTAAACTTACCGGGGGTGTCTAGGCTTCGACGTTGTAGTGGAAGCGGATAGTGCAGGTGGCCTACTTCAATAAATGGCTTTAAACTTATTGAAAAACGATAATTGCTAATAACAATAATCAATTCAAACAAATCGCTCTAGCAGCGTAGTTTGCTGGGTTTTTACTTACCTTGTTACCCAATAGTGAATAAGCAGGTGATTCTGCCGACAGATAAACATCCGAGTTGCTAAAGCTTGTAAAGCAGCGGGATTTTAACAAGACATTTGATTATTTATGAAAATAATCTAAACCTGTGAATGACTTAAAGTGAAAACCATGACGGACGCGGGTTCGACCCCCGCCACCTCCACCACTTTTTTCCTTGACAACATAACATCAATAGGTTATAATAATATAAAGAGGACACAATGAAACCCTTAAAATTAACCGGAAATGATGTACAATTAATTATTACCGCCCTCAACCAAACCATAGACCAGTGGTTAAAATGGACCGGTGCTGATACTTTGCCTGACGGCTTCGATATAGATGAAGGCATTAATGTAGTAAGAGAGTTAGCGGACCTGCAATATAGACTCGAAGACTACCAGATGGCATTGGAAGAGCAAGTTGAATTAGAAGATGACTTCCCCGATAATGTCATTAAATTTAAAAAGGATGAGTAGTGAAGGTCTTTGTTTATGGTACGTTAATGTCTGGGGAATCTAACCACTTCTTCCTAGAAGAAAGATCCTCAAAATATATTAGAAAAGCTGTTACGGAGAGGGGGTATACCCTGTATGATTTAGGTGGCTTTCCGGGAATGGTTACTGGTGGAACTGGAGCAGTGATGGGCGAGGTTTATGATGTGTGCGCAAGGACTAGGAGGCGTTTAGATCAACTAGAAGGCCACCCTCAATTTTATAGACGACACATAATAAGGCTTCAAGACGGAGAGAAGGTGGAGGCTTATATCCTTGAGGTAGGGTATACTAGGGGCTGTCCAGTTATAAAATCAGGAGATTGGAGAAACAAATAAAAAACTTCTCCTTTAATTAAAATAAACTAATTATAGATATGAAAAACTATATCCAAAATTGGCGATCATCTATTTTATCTGAATCAAATCCTCTTGTGCTTAATGAGGGTATCTTTGATCTCGGATTGCCAGCCATAATACCAGAAACAATTAATTTAAATTTTGAAGGTGTACACGAAAAAGGCAAGACTATGATTGGTAATTTGTATAAGAACCAAGAGTTCAACAAGTTGACCCGTGGATATTCTATGCCTTTAATGAACGACGCTGTTCACCTCTCAGATCAAATCTTTGACTCTACTATTGATCTTTTTAAGGGCGACAAAGCCCTTGACAAGCTCCCCGCCGAAGATAAAGAAAAATTAACTCAATTTCTTAAAAACGTGCGTGCTGCCTTCGTTGGAGAAGGTGTGTCTCCTAACAGACGAGCTAACTATTCAGAATGGAGAACCAAAGTAGGAGATATTCAAAAAGCTATAAAGATGGTAAAGAAAGGATACTCCAGAGGGATTATAAAAAAGTTAATCGGAGACACAAACGAAGTAAAAGCATTTCCAGAAATGTTTGAGACTTTAGCCGAAGACATTTATGATGATTATGCAAGATACATTGGCGAGATGACGCTTGATGTGCAGACTTGGCTTAAAACTCATCCCGATGAATATAAAAAGATTCCCAAGATTATAGAAGATAGTAATTACTATCCGGACTCTGCACTTATAAAATACGCTCAAAACTGGCTTGCTGATGTCGAAACAGAAGAACAGAAAGTACATACTTTTGATGATACTTCTTATTGGTATGATCTAGAAACCGATACGTGCCCTGTTGAAGCAGATAGAATGGGCCACTGTGGTGGCGATTCAAGGGTCGCAACACTATACTCACTGCGTTACAAAAATAAGAACCAGCAGAAGTCCGGTTCTTATGTTACGGTCGCTTATAACCCGGATCCAAACATAATTTATCAAATTAAAGGTAAGTTCAATAAAGCCCCAGATAAGAAATATTATAAGCATATTGCTTGGCTTATTAAGGCTCTCGGAGATCCAAAAGTTGAAGAGACCGGCGAACACTCTGATGACACCGAAGGCTTTGAAAAATTCTCAGAATGGCTTAGGGAAAATACAGATGCTGAGGTTGCGGAACCTGTAGACCTCTGGGATGAGATGAGAACCGATGTCTTGGCAACGATGAATACTTATAATGATCAATATTTTTATTCAAAGATTTTTGTTGAAATGAGTGATCCGATGGAGGGCGGCGAGCCATCTTATTATTTCAAAGGCTATGTTGGAGTTCCGATTGAGTTGGAAGAATTATCCGAAGAGGGACAGCAGAAATTAAAAGACGGCAAGTACACCAGAGATGATATAAAGGTAATTACTCGAAATATGGACGACCCACGAGCCACTGGTAAATTCACAGGTGGTGGGTCACACCCTGTAAAAATTGATGGAGATTACGCTATTTTCTTCTTTGATGTTGCTGATCTTGTTACCAGTGGTGCTAGTGAGGGCGAATGGAATTATTCGACTTATGAAGGCGACCTCCGCAGTTTTGCTAGTGATGTCCTAGATATGGATAGAGAAGCATCTGTATCTGGAAATAAATTACAGGAAGATTTAAAGAGAGCACTTATAGCCACTAGGTTTATGGATGGTGGACCTTTCTTAAATCTTTATATGGGAGCAAGATCCGGAGAGCTGCAAGAAGATTCAGATTGGATTGTTGAGACAGACACAGATATGGATGATAATCCCAAACTTGTTTGGCTTCAGACACCAGAAGTTTCTTTTGATTTAAAAAGCTTGAATCAGGGCGGTCGTTATAATCTTGGAGACGAATTAGAATATTATAGAAAGCCTCAAGTTGTTGAAAAGATATTGAACTCTAATACATTCAAAGAAGCCTTCATGAGTGAGATGTCGGGAAGAGTACTTACTACAGAAACACAGATGCCAAATGTGCAAGTCTGGGAAGTTGTTTTCGAAAATTATAATCCTCCCCACTTCTCGATTGAAGCAGCATGGCAAGTCGATAAAGATGATAGTGAAAGCAAAGCAGAAGTTGCTGAACTGTGGTTAAATGGTGAATTCGGAAAAAGTGATTTTGAAGAAATGCTTCACAGTGCTTATAATTTAGTTCTTGAAGAGGCTATTGGTGATGAAGAGCTGGGTTCTCAAAAATCTTTAGATTTCCCCGGCGGTAAAAGACTACCTGTCAATGAATCAGTGTCACACAAAGATATTATTAAAAATTGGAAAAGCTTTAAGGGCTTCTCTTAAAAGGGGCTATTTAAAAATATGAGCATTAAATTAAAAATTTTAAAAGAAAATAAAAAAAACACTTGCTGGGATGGATATGCCCCCGGTGCGAAAACCGGTGTTAAAACGAAAAAAGGGAAGGGTGGAAAACCTGTTAATAATTGCGAAGAAATAACAGAAGATACCCTAGACGAAATTATTATGAAACTCATTGAAGATGAGCTTGAAGAAAAAAAGAAAAAAGCTTGTAAGCCATCCAAGGGAAAAAGATTTGCCAAAAGAGTAGACGGAAAATGTCGCTCTTATGGTCAAGCAGGAAAAGCTAAGAGTGGCGGAGATAGAATCCGGCCCGGTACTGCGAAGGGCGATGCATATTGTGCCCGATCTGCTAAAATAAAGAAATGTAAAAATCCTCCTTGCGCTAATACACTTTCTCGAAAGAAGTGGAAATGTCAAGGAAGCAAGTCGGTTGCATAAAAATAATTAACTAATCGCTTGACAAGACCTCTTTAAATTGCTATAATAGTATATATAAAGAGGTAAAAAGTGAAAGATTTAGAATCAAATATGGAGATCGAGTACAAGTTTTGGGCCGGTCATTTCTCAAAACAACAGTTCCATTCGTTATTGGAAAACGCGATTGGTCGCAAGTATGAGCCAAAATATGTATGCTCGTGTGACGATTATTATACCAATAGTGACACAGACTCGTTCTTAAGATACAGAAAAGGCGGAGATCGCACAGAGCTTACTCTAAAACAAAAGAGAGAAGGAAATGTGGTTCGCAAGGAAATTAATTTAGACATGTCTCCAAATGATGATTCATCTGTAGTCGAGTTCCTTTCTTTAAGTGGGTACCTAAAAGCTTTCTCCGTCTTTAAAGAAGCTTGGATTTGGGATTTTGATGACTGTGATGTCTCTTATTATATTTTGTCTGATGGTAGGGCAGTTATTGAGCTTGAGGCTCTCGTATATAAAACATCAGAAGAGGGTGTGGGAATCATAGATACTTGGGCTGAAAAGCTAGAATGTTCACAATTCCAACAAGAAAGTAGATCTCTATTTGAAATTTTCACTCAAGAGTTGGAAGCAATGTGTGAAAATGATGGATGCACCTCCACTAGACAACAAAAATGTAATTAATGAACGCTTGAACTATTTATAATTACACTTTATTTCACAAAGAAGGAGAAAATAAATGTTACAAAAACTAAAAGATTTCAGAGACCTTTGTAAAGAATTCGCCATGCTTCATGCCCCTGCAGAAGTATATTGGTTTACGGCTCTAGTATGGGTTGCTGGCGCAATGTTCGGTCGCTGGTTCTTATAAAATATGATTATACCCTTTGATATATATTATCAGTTTTTATCTGACGATCAAGATAAATTAGATAAAGTGTATCATAGGGGGCAAGATAAAATATGGAATGGTAAAGAGGTTCTGGACTCTTTGTTTGAGAAGCACGATGATCTCGACTTGAGTCCAGAACACTCCTTGGCGTTAGAAAATATATTAAGTATCATCTTTTGGGGTGAGTACGTTGCTTGGAATGTGGCTAGCGATCTCTCATCCAAACTTGATGACTTTGGTGCTAAGATGGCCTCGGTATCTCAAGCACATGATGAAGCTAGGCACTTTTATGTTATGGGGGATTATCTCAAGAAGAGGTTAAATTACAGGCCCAAAGCTATGATGCCGGCTGCCTTTAGGGTGTTAAATGGTGTCGGAAAGACCAATAATGTGGCTAAGAAGTTGCTCGGAATGCAGCTAATGGTTGAACCTGTTGCAATAACAATCTTTAGATTTTTGAGAAAGTCAAATGTAGATCCTTTATTGTCGGAACTTCTTGAATATTATGAGAGAGATGAGGCAAGGCATATAGCACTAGGTATGAAATATTTACCCAATCTTATAAAAAAAATGAATGCTATCGAATTAATTGATTTTGTTTTATGGCAAGTAATAATGATCAACGCTGAGATTGAAGGTCTAAAGTCTATAGAAAAAGATTTACTTGCCTTGAATTTAAAACCTATCGAGGTTTTTGAATTTACCGAAAAGAAGCAAATGGATTGTCTCAAGGAATTGTCTTTTGGAATTGGGGTTTCGGACATATTATGGAAACCGGTTGTGAAAATTGTTAAGTTTAGAAAGCACCTAGCATTCTATCCGAACAAAAAACACCCACTCATCAGAAAAGTAATTAACTCTTTCTTTGAGGCTATTAGAGACTAATTAAGATAATATGAAAATCTCTAGTGATTTAAGAATTGGAATTACCAGTATAGATGATAAAAAGATCTGGTCGAATGGGCTTCATCAGAATGTTTATCACTTGTTAAATATTTTAAGAGATGCCGGCTATAATGTGGATTTAGTTTGTGAAAGTGAAAAGATTTCAGAAAATGATTTTATGGGAAATAATGTTAGGCATGTTCATCCTGACAATGTTTCTGATTATGATATTATTATAGAAGCAAGCAATACTTTTATGGATGAGATTGCCCATAAATATGTTAAAGAAGATAACGGAGTTTTGGTCACAATTCAGTACGGGAACGAGTTCCTTCTTAATACTGTGGTTAATTCAATTTATTATCCAGAAAAGCTTTCTAAAACACACATGCCTCCAAGACAAGCTATTTGGGTTAGTCCTCACTTTGAATTTTCCAAGCAATCACTAGAGGTTTTAAATAGAACAGAGGTAGATATTTCTCCATACATTTGGTCCCCATTCTTCTTGCTTCACGACAATTCTGAAGAAGTTTTATCTTTTAAGGAAGACTGGGAAATTGGAAACATCTCTATTTTAGAATCCAACCTTTATTATGTGAAAACTTGTCATGTTCCGATGCTCATTGTAGAAGAGTTATATAACAATACTCCAGATCTATTAAACGAAGCGTATGTTTTTGGATCTACAATACTGAAGAAAAGCAAGACATTTGTATCTTTTGCAAATGATTTAACATCTGTAAGAGATAAGAAGATGTCTTTTGAGCATAGGTATAAATTGCCTTATATTATTAAACAGAAGCATGCAGGGGCAATAGTGTCGCATCAATTTTATAATGCCCTTAACTATTTGCAGCTAGAAGCAATGTACTTGGGTATTCCCTTCATACATAACAGTGATTATTTTAGAGATCATGGCTATTATTATGAAGGATTCAATGCCAAAGATGGTGCAAAACAACTGGAAATGGCCATAAAGACGCATAAAAATAACTATGAATATTTGAAAGAAAGAGACAGGAAACGAGTTTATGATTTCCATCCAGATAATTCAAAAAACATTGAAGGTTACGCAAAACTAATAGAGAGTCTTGTCGAGAAACATATCATTAAAAAATAAAAAGTTATAATTTTAATAAACTATTTATAATACAACAACATTAATGGAACCTTTATTATGAAAAAATGGTCACAGTATCTGGAAGAGAACCAAGAGATTCTCAACGAATTTAATAGAAAAGATGAAGAAGCTGTAATGGCTGATCAAGAAAACTTCACAGTTGCCTTTGAGATAGAATTAGAGACCGAAGGCTCTGATTATGATGATGATGATACATATGAGGCTATGCAAGATGCTCGCCAAAAAGCAGCGAGAGAATATCTTGGCTACGATGCAGAAGAATATTTCCGATCAGATGTTTATGATAATTCAACACCGGAACATTTTGGAATGGAAGAGCCTGATGACGGTGCTGAAATGATTGAATGGTATTATGATAATACTTCCACAAATCCTTCACAGCTTGAAATAATTTATATAGCCTTGGCTTATCAGGGAGAATCAGAGGCAGAAGATGTTTTTGATGAAGCAATTGATAAAGTTTTAAATGAACCTATGCCTTTCTTAAAAATGGTTTATGGAGATTCGACAAGAATAGCTGAATTGCAAGAACTATTGGGCTGGTCAGATGATCAGATGACAATGGGTTTTGAAGTTGAGGGCGGGAAAGCCTACCCAGAACCAATTGAAAAAATTGGAGCATCAAGAGCCGCTATGCTCAAAATTATTGATTATTACCTCATCAATTTGAGATCATTGTCAGGAAGGGGTGGTCCGGGTAATATTTTCCCAACATCTAAAAAGCCAGTTGATATGGAAAAGTTTGTAAATACGTTTTCTTCTCAAAACCAACAATGGTTTGCTGAACAAGCTCACGAAGCATTGGATAGTGATGTTGACGGCATAACAGGCGGACACGGCTATTACGAGATTCAAACAATTGTAGATGAAATAAATTCTAGCAATATAAAATACTGGTCTCAAAAGATAATGGCTAGATATCGCAGTGAAGTTGAGGAAAAAGCTGACGATGCTGTTCAAGAAAGGTATGACGAGTTTGACATGGATCCCGTCCAATATCTTGAAGATCTGGGCCTTGAAGAGTACCAGTGGTTTGACGAAGACCAGTGGCTAGAAGAGTATAGAGACTCCGGTGGCGGCGGTGGAGAGTATGGGTGTAATGTTGATAGTCTTGAGCAGGGACTTGAGGACAACTTTCCCAACTTTATGTCCAAGTACCAAAACACTTTAAAGTTTGAAGAAGATGGTTCTCTGACTTGCGGCATTGAATTCTCACAAGATAATCCTCCCTATATGATGGGGTTAGATGCTGCCATTGAATATTTAACGGATTTCTATGAAGAATATGATGCTCAAAGCTATTTTAAAATGACAGATAAAACCGGACTTCATACCAACATCGGTTATTTGGGTGAAGAAGGCGGTCTAGCAGAAGAATATAATCTTTTTAAAGCTCTCATGTTCCTCAATCACACCTATGCAACAAAGGGTGTTGGCTTCCCAAGCAGAGAAAGATCTCACTGGACTAAGGATTTAAAGAAACCTGCATTGCACAATATTGAGAAGTTTGCCGAACAACTTCCGGATGACTCTTCTCACGAAGATGTTTTAACGAAGAAAAGTCTTATGAAGAAGTATCTTTCTCGTGAATTCGATGACCTTGGCGGCATCTTATCTAATCAGGTTGCCCAGCAAGCTCAAAGAATGGGCGCAAAATCAATCGGCTTTAATGTCAACTATACATCACGATTAAATTATATTGAATTCAGATATCCCGGCAAAGAAGATGCCACTCTTGAGTCAATGACGAAAGCTCTGAAATATTATGCATTTATAGTTAAAGCTGCAGCGGATCCAACTTTTAAGAAAAGAGAATATATTAAAGATCTTGTTGGCTTTATGAATACCCTTAAAGGTGAGCCAGAGTCTATAGCAAATATTAAATTTGCAAAAGAGATAAAGAAGGGAGACCTTCTATTATCTATGAACTCTTATCAAAACAATCTTAAAAAGATCTTGATTTATAATATGATTCAAGCAACAGAGTTAAATCCAGATGCTAACCCAGAAATAGAAGCGAACTGGGATGAGCAAAGCAGAAAACTAGTTCATGCAAGAAGAGCCAAGAGTGCCATAACAATACTCATTAACACCCTTTCAAACGATTTCATTGAAAATTTGACCAATAACTCTCTGCCAGCATATTATATGGGGCTAGTAAAAGGACCATCCGTTAGATTAAGTTCCATGAGGTTCGATGACGAAATGCCACTTGGTGTTGATTATTATAACCAAACGCTTTCAACAAAAGGCTTCCAACATGATCTAGATGATAGAAATTATACCATCGGGAAACTTAGGGGAGATAATGATGTGGTTGCAATCAATAAAATAGTCGAATTATTAAAGTCTAGCAAGAGTTCTGTTGAATTTATTCAAAGGTTTGTTAAAGAATCGGGATTGACTGGTGACGAGGATCCTGTTGAAAGAATGGATCTTGTACTTAGAAAACAAGATGGAGATGTTACCGGCTCTGCCGATGCAGCCGAAGATGGAGCACTCACAGACCAATTAGTTGATGATGTCATGGGTTTGATGTCCGAAGACAAAGAAATGGAAGAAGTTAGAAATCATTTTAAGAATTGGAAGTTTTAGATAAACAAAAAACTACTTAAAATCAATGGGGGTGTAGCTCAGTTGGGAGAGCATCGGCTTTGCAAGCCGAGGGTCGCAGGTTCAATCCCTGTCACCTCCACCATTTATACATTGAGACTTCATAATGAGAATCGACCATATCGCTTACAGAGTCAAAGACAAAGAAAAAACTGCACAGTTTCTAATGGATTTCTTAGGTTATAAAAAGCCTGATGATTTACAGGAGGGCTTTGATATTCAATTTGAGGATGGCACATGGGCCAAATGTCTTGTATTAGAACCTCCTGAAAAGATATCTCAAGATATTCCATGGATAACAATGGATGTTGGGTCACTTTTTAGCACAATCGAGCACCATATGGCACCAGAAATATTCGTTTCAAGCGGATCTCCGGGATCCATAGTTGATCAGTGGGTCCAAAATAAGGGAGGAATTGGTGGAATACATCACATTGCATACCAAGTTAGGTCTGTGCAAGCAATCATCGATGAGTGGACAAGTAAGGGATTTGCAGAATTTGCATCCGAAAAGCCATTAAAATGCCCCGGATTGACACAAGTCTTCACCAAACCCATGAAATTAACGGGTGTTATTTATGAATTTATTGAGAGAGAAGCTCAAGGTTTCTGCGCAGAAAATGTAAAAGATTTAATGAATAGCACAAAAGACAATAAGTTTTAACAATCGCATTCACAAATGCAATTATCGAAGCCTGTAGTGATGTTATCTATGGCCGCTTTAGTTGTATTATAAATTGTATAAAATACAAAGATAACGGATATAATTCCAACAATGACCATTGGAAATTTTATTCTAGGATCTAATTTAATCATCCCAATAATATAACATACTTTATTATACTTGTCAAGAAAATAATTTAATTTTCAAATTTCTTCCTATATTTACTTATAGGAGGGTTTCTAATGGATTGGAAATTAATATTGAGGATAGCAGCTATAATCACTCTTATGTTATTGCTAGCAAATTCGGTTGCTGGGTGTAGGAGCGAAGCGGGACCAATAATAGATTGGAATGATTGTTCACAACAGATTGGGGATCACCCTTGCGATTTTACACTAATGGATCAAAATGGTAAAGATTTTAATCTTTATGATCATCATGGAAAAATTATTATTTTGGATTTTAGTGCCATGTGGTGTGGGCCTTGCACGTTAGCCGCTTTCGAAGTTGAAGAAATTCAAAAAGAATATGGAGATAAAGTTATATATGTCACCATATTAATTGAAAATTTAAGTCAGAATCCTCCCAGTAAGTCAGATCTTAAAAAATGGGCTAAGTCATTTGGAATAGAATCTGCCCCTGTGCTATCAGGAAGTAGGAGCTTATTATCTTCAGACCCGAATACTGGATGGCTTCTCTCTGCATGGCCGCAATTTTATATTATTGATCAAAATATGACTCTTGTTGAGAGCTTTAAGGGATTTTACCCCGGCAGAATGGAAGAGGTTGTGAAGAACAATCTAGATTCGGATACAGGAGTTCCTTAAGCAGGGCAACACGGCTTTTATAAAATCAGCACGATATAATAGACATTTATATTAATATTTTTATTATGGGCCGAATAAGGAGAATAAATGTTTAAAAATAAAAAGAGTGAATTTTGGTTTTGGTTTTTATTATGTTGCATAAATATTTTTACCCTTATGGTAGTAAACAATAGCGAAGACGATTTTACTTGCATTTTATCCGGATGTATGTTAATATTATCCTTTACCAAAGCTTTGACTTGTGCACTGGAAATAGATAATAGCAAATGAAGGGAAAAATAGTAAAGTTTATTGATAAAGTTGATAAAATAACTTTATACTCCACTGTGGAATATGAGGCTATTATTATTGATTATAGGGGTGGGTATAATGTTAGAAAATCTTGGAGCGATAAAATCAAGTTCATTGATTGTCCTATGATAAAAGTTTATTGGATAAGAGAGCCATCGGTAAAGCCCCCATCTGCGATAAGAAGAATGTCAGTTGATTGGAATTTAAACCCTCAATACTCTTTCGGATTTGCTGAAAATAATAATAATTATATAATTGATGACTGGGATGAGTTTAAATCTGAATGGTATTATTTGGATGAATTCGAGGTCGATAAATAATGTTATATGAAAAGTGGTTTGACAAAGGCGATCTTATTATGTATTCTCCCAAGGAAGGATTTGCTTGTTATGATGATTCAGGTAATATGTCCACCGTAGATTACAAAGCTGACAAACAAATTTCAGTATTTCTGGGATATCCACACAAAGAAAGTTGGGATGTGTGTGAGATATATATTGTTAGTCAAGAAAAAATATTATGTGTTTCGCAGCACGATATAATTTTATTATCAAAAAATACTGAAATGTAATAGAAAATACAACTATTTATTAATATGAAAGATTTAACAAAAGAAGACATCTTAAATATTGTAAAAGAAGCTAACAAAGAAACTCTTGAAGAGTTCTTCCCATCGGATGCTGATGAATTGGTGAGAGCCAGAAAAGAAACTCTTGAAAGATACCAAAGCTTTGTGTCGGGTGCCAAGAATTTTCTTGATCAGATTACAGAGAAGGCCACGGGAGAGTATGAGAATAACATCATAAATGATGCAGACATTGATTATCTTATAGATGATCAATTACAGAGAGCAATGCAAGCTGTAGAGTATGTGAAAGCATCCTTGATTGCTTTAAAGGGCCCCGGTATCAAAGCTAGTGAAAAAGGGCCCATATACCCCACTAGTCGTTATGAGGAGTGATAATGTGGTTTTCCGGATCCGGCGATACGGTGGAGCTTGAAAAGATATTTGATAAAGTCCATAAACACTGCATGCGAAACGGAACTATTTTTGTTGGTTGTGATAGCCAAATAACGAAAGACCTTTGTGTCTATTCTGTGGTAATTTGTATGCATGGCGCGGATGATCAACACGGTGGTTATTATTTTTATAAAAGAGAGAAGAAAAAAAGAAATGACTACCCGACGATGATTCTGCGATTACTTAGAGAAGTAGAATTATCCATCGAAATCGGATATAATATATTAGAACAGAGCCCGGAAGCGGATATAGAAATACATATTGATGCTAACTCTAGAAAAGATAAGCCTACTGGAAGATTCGCGGATATGTTGATGGGATATGCTAAAGGAGCTGGCTTTAGATGTAAAATAAAACCAGATGCATGGGCATCTAATTCTATTGCTGACAAACATTCAAAATGAGTTATAGAGAAGATGAGTTGCCAATTATTGGCGAAGATTTAATAGATAATTTTTCTATTGGCGATCTTGTAAAATTTTGTGCTGAAGATATGATTAGGATAAAGACTGGAATTATTTTAGATATTTATACTGTTGCCTTGTCCGAGAGGAGATTTCCTCATGCCAATGTTTATATAATGGGAGATGATAAAACAGAAACGGTTTTATTGGGAAATTTGACCATTATTTCGAAAGTTTCAAACTAATTATAATTTGAAAAGGAGCTTGGCCACAGAATGAACAATAAGCAATTTAAAAAAATATTGAGAGAATCTCTATCAAATGGTGCAGATGTGTTCTTCGAAGAAGAGGGGATTTCCTCTTCTATCGCATTGGGCCCAGATATGGATGAAGATCCAGATAAAGAAGCGAAAGAAAATACTATTGAAAGCCAGACAATAAATAATTTAAAATCTGCAGCTAGCGATGCTGAAACAATAAAGAAAAGTGGTAAGATGGTGCCGGATGAATTCGCGAGAACTGTTGCTTACTATTTTATTGGAATGTATCATGATGAAAATGAAAGTTGGAATCTCTCTCTTCGAAATAACTCTATTTTTAACAGGAATTTAGAAGCCGTGTTGGAATCTATCGAAGAAAGGGATGACAATATTTTATGTAAATTTTCGGAAGTTTTAGATTGGGTTACAACCTTTGGTGCATATGTTAGCCCAGATATATTTGTAGCTAGTGTGAGAACACAAAAAAATGAAGCAACTCTAAATAAAATAAATAAGGCTTTGGTAGATATTAAAAAAGGCAATTTTTCTTTATCCAGTGGTAATAGAAAAATTTTAAACAGGCTGGTCCAAAAAGTAGGGAAGTTCGAACCCAGCAAATGTGACTCTGGGGATACTGAGGGAGCTGAGGAAGAGGCCGCTATCCGGACAAAAAAGCAACAACCAATGTCCTTAGAGAGTCTCAAAGCAATGATCAAGAAGACTGATGCTAGAGATTATGCGCATAAAATTATTAACGCACTCAAAACAGATATGAAAGACTTGAGAGTTAAGGTAAACGAGGCCAGAGAACAAACTCCCCTATTGACAAATACTATTAAAGTGCTTCAATCTATACCAGACAAAGATATTCAAAAAGCAGCTTTAAAGCCTATTTTAGATTTTTTCCGGGTAAATAATTTACAAATCAATGGAAAAACTCAATCTAAATTAACCAAAGCTGGGATTTTATCAACACAAGGCGATGAACCAGAGGCAGACACCCCTTCTGAAGAAGATGAAGATTTTCTTAAAACACCGGATGAAAAGCAGACTATTAGAAATCTTTATATTTCTTTGAGAAAGATTAGTGGACTTAACGATTTTGCCAAACAGATAATAGATGTTTTAAGAAAAGACGTTCCCAAAAGTTTATCCACTTCTCTAGGACTAAGAAAGGCGTTAAAAGAAGAAGAGGGACAAACTGTAATTCGTTCAGCAGAAAATATTATTAATCTACTAAAAACTATTAAAGACCAAGGTAAGCCACAAATAGCTAAAATGGCTTATATTGTCATAAGCAGGTATTTATCCAGAAATGGAATTAAGTTAACTCAAAGAGACGCGAATGTAATAAAATTTTTAAAAGTAATTCCAAATGACAAAGCAGAAATGATGTTTTTACTCAATAGAATAAAACCATTGGAAAGAAATCTTGAAGAGCAAAGATATAATATGCTTTTAAAAAGGCTCAATATCAAATGAAAGTAACCAATAACTCAAATTATGATATATCAGAAATCAAAACTATGCTTGAGGACTTTTACCCTTTCGCGAAGCAAAGATTGAATTTTGATCAAGAGCCTCAAATTATTTTTGAATCCGATGCGGAGAACGGAAAACTTGCTCTTGGCAAAACAGCTTATTATGAACCTGCCAGAATGACAGTAACTGTTTTCACGGATAACCGACACCCAAAAGATATCATGAGATCTCTTTCACACGAATTGGTTCATCACGCACAAAATTGTGATGGACAATTTGATGTTAATAATGAAATGGATGAAGGTTATGCACAAAATGATGAACATTTAAGAAAAATGGAAGAAGATGCTTATCTAAGAGGCAACATGTGCTTTCGAGATTGGGAAGACAAATATAAACTTACTAATCGTGCTTTTGGAAACCCAATTAATGAAAGAAAAGAAAGATTATATTATGAGCTTATGAGGAAACTCTGGTAATGTATAAAGAATTTCTTAAATTACAACATAATGCGCCCATCAAAAACGTTTTTGATTTTAGTTTACATTATCATGAAAGTTATATGCTAAAAAAGATTTATGAAGACGAATATTTATTTCAAAAACAAGAGTGGATTAATGAAAATCCTCTTATATATCAAGCGATTATTGATGCGCCAAACGAGGGTTCCTAAAGATGATAAAATTAAATAATTTATTAAGGAGATTAAAATAATGGCGAATTTAAAATGGAGCTGGGTGTTTTCTGATGAAGATGATGATACTAGACGATTATTAGGATGGTCATTTGATTCTTTTTTAACTGGGAAAAGCAATACATATGTTTATAGCTATCCCGGTGACCCAATGAGGGCGGCTGGGTTGAGATACTCTGTATGGGCGCGGGATGGAGAGCCAATTGATGGACCCAGTGGCAAAGCAGCGACCAGCGGTAGTTTAAGCGTCCCTGTTTATTTCACGGCTAATCCAACAACTGCTGCATATCTTTTATATGTTGAGGAGGGGGGCACAACTACTAAAATTTCTGTGAGACCAACCAGTCCCACATCTCTCGGGCTTTATATAAATGGGGTTCAAAAAGAAGATATCGCGGGTCTTAATTTAAATGGTTATTGGAATTATATTACAATTAAATATGATATGAGTGTGAATCCTTGGTCTGCAAGTTTATATATAAATGAAAATGGGACTGGCGTGACTCATACAGAGGCTTTGACAGCGGCAGCCGACACCACTTTTTCTTTTGAAGGAGCTGCCGGCCCCAATGGTAGTTATTTTGGCCAAGTTGTTCTTTATAGTGATTGGGTAGATACCGAAAAAATTCGATATGTTAGCCGGGTGAACCCCTCTCTTGACACCTCTGAATCAGGTTCATGGATACCAAGTTCCGGAACAGATAATTTTGCCGTGATCTCTGGGTCATTTAGCACCTCTTCATACTGTGCAAATACGGCTTCGTTAAGTGGTGAAAATATTGTCTGCCAAGTCACTGGAGCTTTGGGTTTGATAACTCAGTTAGGAATGGCACCTCCCAGTATTGATGGAGTCACGGTTCATTGTTGGGCTAGCGGATCAGGCCAACAAGCCGTTCCCGGAGTGAGTGATAATAATTCAGTATATACAACTGGATCAGCAATTACTCCGTCATCATCCCCTACTTATGGATATGTCAGTGTTTCATCGCAGCCTTCTGACTCTGCTGTGTGGAATGCGACGAGTTCTTTGTATATTAAATATGAGGTAGTCTAAATGGCTACACAATATTTAGCAACTGAAATAGCCACCATAGTTCATGAATCAGTTAAAGAAGCTACAGTAGATACTTTAGTGAGCACAGTGGTTCATAGTAATCTAATAATAAGTGGGACCGTTGCAGATATTACAGGGACGGTTGATAATCCGGCGACTTGGGATGCCACTACTCTGGGTCTTTCTACGGGGTCAACCTCTTTCCAGTGGGAGTGGGGAACGCTTCCGGTGGGAAGTTCCTTAACAAGCGGTTCGTTCCAGTTGCCGAATAGCGGATCCACAACAATTCTTAATATGAGTGGCAACACTGGCTTATGGCATTTGGACTCTACGGCATCGACACCCACCCAGATTGGCTCTGTTGGATTAATTGATACTTACGGCGATGGGTGGCACGGAAATAATTTTGTTAATGTAAGTGTTAATGGAGCTAATGTTTTATCCAACATAACGTTGGCGGCGGGTGCAGGACCAGAGTGGTATGATTTTGCCGCATTAGACGGAGATTTAGTTGAAGTGACATTTACTCCGGGATCATTTCCAACTGAGTGTAAGTATGATCTTAATGACGCGCCGGGCGGTACTGGTGGTACATTTTATAATTCCCCTACTAATCCAGCTACTCCTTATCCTTTCACTGCGAATGGATTTTCCTCTGGAAGTATAATTACTGCACCTGATAGTAGTGGTAATGATTATAGTGCAGATGTAGACGGAACTACACTGTCAAGCAACACGCGAGTAGGTGATTACGCTTTCAATTTTAATGGTAGCAGTGATTTTCTTTCTCTCGCGAAACCTTCTGCTTTAGGCATTGATGGAGGAAATAGTCGAACTATTTCCTTTTGGGCCTCGGCATCAGCTTGGGTAGATTATACGACAGTATTTAGTATGGGAACCAATACTACTAATCAAGATTTTAGTTTTTTACAAAACGCGCCAAATTCTTTGAGATTATCAAATTGGTCAGGAGGCAGTGATTTAGTAGTAACCGCAGGATCTACCTCTGGGTGGAATCATTATTTTATTATATATGATTCGTCAGATGCTACATCATATATATATCAAAATAATACATTGTTGGGGTCAAAGCCCGGTGTTTCGCAAAATACGAGCGATCTTTATAATTTGCAAATAGGGGCTGGTGTAGGCGGCTGGACTGGTACTCCAAAATTCAGTGGATCAATTAACGAATTTGCGATTTTTGATCGAGCATTAAGTGAAATAGATCGTTCTAATATTTATTTTTTACAATCCGGGTCTTGCGCCTCTGGAAGTTATTCTGGTTCTGTTGGGCTTGGAGATGAATTTACTTTTACTCCAGATGTTTCTGGAACCTTTGAGACAATTTTAACTGTTTCTGATGGTTATGAGAGCTATGATATCTCCGGATCGGTCTTTGCTTTTATAACAGATGTTCCAACTCCTCCGGGGCCTACACCAATTATTTCTGGATCTAACCCTACTGTTAGTTTGATAGAGGCTAATAATACAGGCTATGTTATCAATACTTATAGGATACAAAACCTTTCTGTACAAAGATCTAGGACCACAGAACAGGTACCTTTTAAAATTGGTACTAAAGGTAGGCAAAGCTTGCGGCTACGGACTAATACAGAATTTACGGGTTCAAGTTAAAAATAGAACTATTTATAGTATAATATTTTTAAAAGGAGTTTTTTAAAATGCGCAATAAAAAAAGACGTTTGGCGATGCTACAACAAAGACAGGCGGAATTCGAAGAGCATCAGAGTGCTATCAAAGCTATAGCAGATCAGGAAGCAAAAATAAGGGCGGAGGCTGTGGCCAAAGCAGAGGAAGATGCCGCAGTAATTGCGAAAGCGAATCCCGCTGCGAAAGTAAAAAGAAAACCAGAGGTTGTTCATTCGGCAGATTTAGCGTCTCCCATAAATACAATTAATAAGCCGACCACTAAGAAGTCAAAAAGGTCTAATAAAAAATGAATTTTAATGATTTAACAAGAAAATTCCTTATGGGTGAGTGGAAGAAGGGTGGAAGGCGAAAACCAAATGCGGCAGCCCGTGCTCGCACTATTAAAGAAGTTTTAGAAAGCTTAAATGTTAGGACGATGAAAGAGAGGCAAAGAATTGAAATTGCCTTAGAAAATCTCTCTCATTTGAGAAGAGAACATCGCAAATTAGAAGAGCAAAATAGGGTTATTATGGAAGAGAATAATGCCTTAAATGAAAAATTAAATCTTTTAGAAGAGAGCAGGGAAGAATAAATGGGTGGATTAGCAGGGCACATGAGCCATCTTTACGATAATCCTCGCCTCACATTTGGCCAAATAAAGAGGATTATGCAGGATGCTGCAGAAGGCAGCTTAGAAGGTACTGAAAAAACCGATGGTCAGAATTTATATATTTCTTTTTCGGTCTCAAAGCAAGAGCTTGAGTTTGTAGAGGGCGGGGCCAAAGCAGCCAGAAATAAAACTAATATTAAATCTGGCGGCATGAATGCGAATCAATTAGCTTCTAAGTTTTCTTTTAATAAGTCTTTACAAAAATCTTTTAAACAAGCACTTAAAGACTTCGAAAGTGTTATTAAACAAATGCCCAGAGCCAAACAAGAAGAAATTTTTGGCCATGATACAAACATATATTATAATGCTGAAGTTATTAATCCAGAGACAGCCAATGTCATTAACTACGATTCAAAGCTTGTCTCAATTCACCGAGGTGGTGGAGCAGAGTTTGACAAAGAGACTGGATCCGCTGTTGAGGTAGAAATAATAGACCCGGAAACCGGAGAGGTCATTACTGGACAAAAAGATGTTTCGCGACATGCAAACACATTAGCAGATGAGTTGGATAAGATTCAGCAGGATTTAGCTGATAATAAGTTTAAAATTGAAATGGATGCTGTTTTTAAATTAAAGGCTCTGGAGAATGAAGAGGCATTAAATAAAGCAATATCAGAAATAGAAGATGAAATTTCCGCAGAAGGTATATCCGATAGCCAAATGGTTATTGAATATGTTATGGCAAGAATCTTATCTATAATTAGAGAAAAATACTCAGATTTATATGGCGATGAAGAAGAGGAAGAAGAGGAAGAAAGCGAAGAAGAGGAAGACGAGGACGAAGAAGAAGAGGACGAAGAAGAAGAAAAGAAAATTGGCAGAAGCCTCGAGGAGACTGAAAAGCTTTTATTGAAAAGAATTATATTTTCTAACCCCTCATACCGATCGGCCTATGGTCAGGATGGCATGCCTAAAGAATTAAAGCCTAATACGATTATAAAAGGGGCTTCATTAGAAGACCGGAATCTTGCAACCTATATTGTAAATAATTCAAATGAAATTTTAAAAGATGCAATTGAACCCATTGAAAATACTATCCATGATTTTACAGTAGAGATGTTAAAAGGATTAGAAAGTCTTTTTGTTCTCGACAATAAGAAAGAAACGGAAAGATTGAGAAAAGAAGTTTCAAAAGCAATCAAAGCCATTGAACAATCTGGCAATGAAGATGCTCTAGAGATACTTCAAAAACAAATGAACAAACTAAAAAACATTGAGAACATCTCAACTGCTGCCGAAGGTTTTGTTTTTGATCATGACGGCTGGTCTTACAAATTTACAGGTAACTTTGCACCTATAAACCAAATTCTAGGATTATTTAAATACGGAAGAAAAGGTATACCACCTCTTGATCAGTTAAATGAACAAAAAGAAGAAGAAGCTAAAAGAAAGATTTTCGTCTGGCCGGGAAGATTCCAGCCCATGGGAAAACATCACTACGAAGTATTTAAAGCTTTACAAGAAGAACATGGATCCGAAAATGTTTATATTGCGACATCGGACGCTAAAACCAGTAAAAAATCTCCCTTAAATTTTGAAGAAAAGAAAAAGGTTATGATTAGACACGGCGTTCCAGAAGACAAAATTTTAAAAGTAGATAGAATGTATAGAACAGAAGATCTTGAAGAATTTTTCTCTGCAGATGATGATGTACTAACTTTTATTGTTGGAAAGAAGGATCAAGGAAGACTTTCTTCAGATTATTATTCATCATATGAAGATAACAAAACTAATTTAGAAACTTTCGATAATAAAGTTTATTTAAAAATTGCACCCCACATTTGTATAACTCTTAAAAATGGAGAAGAGATGTGTGGATCTTCCATTAGAAGCGCGATGAGTAACCTAACCCCAGAGAGCTTTAAACATGCCATGGGATGGTTTGAAAAAGATATCTATGAGATGTTAAAGAGTAAGATTAATGAGACCGTCACGAGCCTGTCAGAAACAATTTTATCAATTATAGAAGAAGTTATAAATGAAAAATATGAGAAAAAATCTTGCACGAAAAAAGGTGATAAAAAGGACGAAAAAGGAAGCTGTGTAGTTACAACAAGCAGGGGAGAATCTTGCTACGACAATTGTCAACAAGCTTATACAGCTGTAGAATTAGAAGAATTAAAAGTTGATGTCGGAAGGGGCGGAACAACCTCCGGACCCAAGAAGTGTCCTAAATGTGATTTAGGCCAGAAAAACCAACCTTGTCTCTGTGGTAACTATATGGAGCCTCACCAGCATCAAGATGATGGAACTGATGATTTGGAATTTGATGAGATTGAGGAAATATCTGGAGCTGGTGGTGGTGGATATTCACTCCCACTTGGAATGAAGCCTAGATACTTCAATAGCCCGATGCCTAAAGTAAAAGGTATAAATATTTATAATGGAAAAAAGAAAAAATAAACAACTAATTAGTTTATAAATCTGGAGAAATTATTCAATGATTAATAGAGATGATTTAGTCGCGGAACAACTACTAAGAGAAAATATCCGTAGAGCAATTAAGATTGTTCAGGAGAAAAGAAACAAAGAAGAAGATATCGTTAGATCTATCGTCAGGTCTTTGATTTCCGAAGGAACTACTGTAAAATATGAATACACTTCATTGAACCAATTAGCTCACTTTATTAAAGAAGCAGTTGGTGATCCTGCCAAACCAGATTCTAATCCTGCATTTAAAGACGCATATACAGACTTAACCTCAAGTCACGAAGACAGAGAAATATTTGTCGAGTATACCTTAGATTTTGCTGATGAAGATTTTAAAACTATCGATGCTGATAGACAACCCACTCCTCTAGGTCAAGATTTTGTAGAGAAAGGCTTTGTTGACGATGAAGCAGAAGCAGAAGAAGTTGATGCTGAAGAAGACCAAATGGTCAAAGTTTCAATTCAAGATCTTGAAGATTCTGGTGGTGATTTAACTTATCAGCCTGATGAAGAAGAAGAAGAAGAAGAAGAAATTTTCTCAATTGGAGAAGATGGAGAAATCATCGAAGATGATGAAGAATCCTCTGGAATTCGTAGATTTAGTAGAGAAGCTTATAAAAGAATAGGTCCAGTACTCAGAAGATACTATCTTAACGTTCCCAAAGATGCTCCGATTAAGAAAGCTGTTCAGATCGGAGATGAAGAATATGCTGCTGGTGATCTTTCAGAAAGAGATTTATTTAAAATTTATTTTAAGAAAAATATGATTCTATGGGCCGAAAGATATGAAGATGAATTCTTCAGTGATGGTCCAGATGTCAATGTTGATATTGACTCCGGGGAAGAAGAAGAAATAGAAGAAATCCCCACAGGAGAAGAATTAGGTAATGAAGAAGGCGATAATAATGCAGATGCAGCATTAGATGCGTTCCTCGAATAAAAAAAAACTTCAAAAAAAAGACTTGACAAGTTTTTCAAAACCGTGTATATTATATATAATCACACTAACCACACACACCATTCTAATCACTCTAAACATTCTAATCATACTATTCACTCTAAATTATATAATCACTCTTATCACTCTACTCACTCTACTCTTACTAAACATACACAATTTACTATTCACTCTTAACACACTAATAATATTACATATTATAAACACTCTAACTTATAATAATATATGAAGCCATTATGTCTAATTGGAAAAGAAGAAAAAATTATAATGGTAAAAATAAAAATTATAGTATTATAAATAAACTTCGAAAAGAACGTAAATCTACTGACGAGTTTGAAATAATGCTAAATAATCTATCATTGGAAGAACTCATTGCCTTAAAGCTGGAGTTATCCTCCAGATCTTTATCTAATAGAGCATATGGTATACCTTTATGGAAAAATTTATTGTATATTGCACAAGATGCTGCCCTTAAATATGCGTTATCAGCCACCAGAACACAGGCTGAAGCTATGAGAATGTTAGGTCTTACAGAATCTTATATGCATGAATTGAAAAAAAAATATAAAACAGAAGATTATTTTATTGACGAAGAAGACAAATAAGGTTATAATTATATATACAGTTCTTTGAGAAAAGTGTTATGCTATAAACATTAATGGTTCATTGTCTCTAACGAACCACGGGAATTAAGAGGGGGTGATTTTAAATCTTATTGTGTGATAAATAATATTATTTTTTAGAAGCGGTTATCACACATTCCCAAAAATGCAGAGAGGCTAAGAAGCTGGCAATCTAAGTAAACCGGTACTTTTCTTTTTTTTAAACCACAAAATAAGAAGTATTAAAATGACAGAATTACAAATGGAAGAAATTATTGAAGTAGCATATGCTACTATTGGGCCCATGGTAGATATCACATCTGAATTAGACATCATCATAAAAAGCGATGATGGTGGCCGACATTTGCAATTTACAGTAGAAGATCACTCCACAGCACAATATTTGAGAAAAGAAATATCTCATACATATGAGGGCTTTCGAACAATAATCAGATATAAGATTCAGCCGCAAGAGGAGTAAGAGTGAAAAGATTAATTGTTTCAGATACACATCTCGGTTCGCGATTTTGTAGAAAGGATCAATTACTCTCCTTATTAAAAAATAAAAAATATGATCAGCTAATATTGAATGGCGATATCATAGAATTTTTAAAAGTCCCTACCTTTGCTCCAATAGTGATGGAAATCATCCGGAGCGTAGACTTAACAAAAGAAGTGATATATATCATCGGAAATCACGATGTGTCATTATCTGGTTTTATCGGAGAACAATTTAAAAATGTAAAGTTTGTTAACGAATATTGCTTTGAGGAGGGAGGTAGGAGCTTTAGAATAGAACATGGTGACAGGTATGATAAAGGCATTGTACACCACAGAACTCTTATGAAAATAATTTCTGCATTTCAAGACGCTTTAGAATTAATTTTTGGATGGAATCTAGCAACTTGGTATGCAGAATTAAAATTTAATAAAAGAAAAATAAAAAGACTCTGGGAGATTATGGAGCTTAATAACGATGTTGATGTTCTAATCGTTGGACATACACACGTTCCAGAGGTTTTAATTTGGATTGACGAGGAAGAAGAAATAAAAACTTATGTTAATACTGGAGACTGGATTTCTCATGCTACTTACGTTGAAATTGATGACGGCGTAATAAGATTGAGAAATTTTTTAAAAAAACAAAATTTGTAAAATAGTTATTATTGAAAAATGGAGTTTTATTTATGCTATTCTTGCTTGTTTCTGTTATCGGTTTCTTTTTTACCTCTTTGATGTTTTATCTAAATCATAGATTTGTTGGCCACGGACCATTAGGAAAGTGGCCTTTATTGCATCATATCAAGAGGTTGCATATGATGCATCACAGAAATGATTACAATGATAAGCGAAATAAACATTTAAAGCTTCCTTTCTGGGCTAGAATTATATTTTTTATATCATTCTTACTAATATCTTCCATTTCCCTTCCATTCGCCACAGGATGCATCACATATGTATTTTATTATGGATGGCTCCACCACAGAATGCACAATGACGATCAAGCTTCTGGATGTTCGAGACACCACTTTATACACCATAGAAAGTCTGCAAGACATAATTTTTCAGGAACAATGCCTATTATTGACAAGTTATTTGGGACTTATTATAAAAAAATGCTTGACAAGTAGTCTTTAAGTTGTTATAATAATAGTATGTTTCGGACCCTTAGCTCAGTTGGTCAGAGCACCCGGCTCATACCCGGAGGGTCGTAGGTTCAAATCCTACAGGGTCCACCACTTTGCGTCCATAGCTCAGCTGGATAGAGCATCGGCCTTCTAAGCCGAGGGTCTCAGGTTCGAATCCTGATGGACGTGCCACTTAATAAAAAAGGAAAACAAAAATGAAAGATATGTATTGGTCGCATTTACCTCATCACGTAGCTGGTTCTGAATTTCAAAATGCAAAGCCCGAAGATAATAATAGAATCGAGACAAAAAGTAACCGTATTTATTATTATTGTGAGGTCTCCAGAGGAAAGAATTTAACTTTGAATATGAAGTTGAAAGACCTCGCTGGAGATCTATTAGACCGCGCTAGGAGCCTACAGGTAGACCCCGGAAGTATTTATCTCCATATCAATTCATACGGCGGCTCCGTCTTTGCGGGGTTCTCATCGGTTGATTATATTTTAAATTCTGAAGTCCCAGTGACTTCAATCATTGACGGTTGCGCCGCATCTGCCGCTACAATTATGAGTGTCACAGCTAAGCATCGCCAAATTAATAAACATGCTTATATGTTAATTCACCAGCTTTCTTCTGGAATGTGGGGTAAATATCAAGAGCAGAAAGACAGCATGGAAAATAATGATCGTTTGATGAAAATGATTATTGATATTTATGAAGAACACACCAAAATCCCTAAAAAAGAATTAAATAAATTATTAAAGCATGACCTTTGGTGGGACGCAGATACTTGTTTGAAGTATGGTTTGGTCGATGAGATTATTTAAAAAATTTATTAAGAACTATTTATTCTTCGGCCTCGGAGTTATATTCGGGTCTATAATTTCTACATTTGTATCGTATGCAGTGTTCTCAATTAGTCATGGAACACCAACTGCCGCAAAGGTTTTACAGATTCAAGAATGTTTAGAGGATAAAATAAATGAATGATACAATAATGATTTCTGGAGGATTTGATCCTATTCACGTAGGTCACATTCGACTAATCCGTGAAGCAACTAAGTACGGAAATGTTATTGTTGCTATGAATTCTGACGAGTGGATTTTTAGACAGAAGGGTTTTAATTCAATTGGGTTTAACGAACGAAAAGAATTTTTAATGGCAATCAAGGGGGTTCTGGAAGTTGTTTCGGTATGTGATGAGGACGGCACTGTTTGCGCTGCATTGATTGAACATAATCCAACTTACTTTGCTAACGGAGGAAGTAGAAATGAAAATAATACTCCGGAAAAAGTTGTATGTGAAGAATTGGGAATAAAGATGCTTTGGAATATGGGAAGCTCTTGGAGAAGATAAATGATTAAAAAAATAACATTAAAGCTGCTTAAAAGGAGTTTTTTTATTGGTGGGTGGTCAACTATCTCTGTCGTTTTATTAATTCATTTTTTTTATTATGGGGTTTTTGCTTCTGACAACACATAGTTATTAATATGAACTGGTTTTTATACATAATCACTGAAGATTTTATAGATGATGAAGGTAAAAAAGTGAAAAAAGGCGAAGCAGGGGTGGGCCAATGTTCAATGTCACCGGGAATATCCGATGCTTATAATGGCATGATGTATGTTGTTTCGGGAGAACATATAATAAATGAAGTTAAAAAATCGGGAATGACAACACACCCATCGGCATATAAAATAAGAGAAATGATTGAGAACTTTTATAACAATCCAGAAGTAATAGAAATTTCGAAAGATGATAAAGATTTTTTTATAGAGTAGAGGTTACAAATGAAAATTAAAAAAGGCACCCCCTGTTTTCTATCTAGAGAAGGACATAATAAATTTATTTATCCAATCTTTAGCGAAATGGGGTTGAGCTATTTCGCTAAAGATACTGATGATTATGAAACAAAAACTTGGATATGTGGTAAGCCAAATCTTCAAGCAGTTATTGTGGAAGCAGAAGATATTGAAAATCTTTGTGGTACCTCAAAAACAGTTGTCTGGGTGGAAAAGAAGCACCTAAAGGACAGCTAAAAAAGTCAATTTCTTCTTTTAGGAACTAATTAAAACAGATGTCTGATATTATATACGTCATTGACACATCAGCGTGTCTCACAGATTCTTCTTGTATTTATCACTATGGTGAAAGCGATATTTATATACCCATGAAAGTGCTTGAAGAGATTGATAACCATAAAAAGAGGCAGGATTCTGTTGGGGCAAATGCTCGAAACATAATTCGCGAATTTGACTCCCTAAGAGAGAGAGGTTCTCTTCAAGACGGTGTTCTCTTGAGTAAGGGTAGAGGAAAACTAACCGTTAAAAGAGTGGATGTATCTATGATACCTCCTGATTTTAGTGCAAGTGAGGCCGATCATATTATTATGACAATAGCTCTCCAATTGCAGTCGGAAAACCCTGATAAGAAGGTAAAAATAGTTTCTCGCGATATCAATATGAGAGTTATGTCAGACTCTTTAGGTATTGAATCTGAAGACTATGTTGAAAATAAAGTTATAACATTCCAATCTGATCTTTATACTGGATTTAAAAAAGTGGAAATGGAGGATTGGGAAGTCGATATAATATACACAGATGGAAAATTACCCGTCGCGGAAGAAGAAATTCAGGAGAACAGTTTTCAAAATAATGACTCTGTGTTACTTTCTTCGGAGATGAGTGATAAAAAATCTGCTTTGTGTAGATATAAGAACGGCCATTATTATAAAATTAGAGATTTTAGCAAGAAAGGTGTCTGGGGTGTGCGAGCACGCAACAAAGAACAATCCTTTGCTCTTGATTTATTAATGGACAAGAATTTATCTTTGATAACCTTAGTCGGAAAAGCAGGATCTGGTAAAACTCTGATGGCGATCGCCGCCGGTATAGCACAAACAATTGTGGATCCTTTCGCAGGAGATGATCCTGTCTATAACAAAATTGTAATTTCGCGACCTGTACAGCCTCTTGGAAAGGATATAGGATATCTCCCCGGAACTATGGAAGAGAAGATGCATCCTTGGCTCATGCCACTCCAAGATAATCTACAATTTTTATTAGGAAATGACAAAGCAACTCTAGAAGATTATATGGATAAAGGTATTATAGAGATTGAAGCACTTACCTATATCCGGGGTAGATCTATCTCAAATGCTTTTATTATAATTGATGAGGCTCAAAATCTATCTTTACACGAAGTAAAAACCATCCTAACACGAGTTGGAGAGAATACTAAAATTGTATTGACAGGAGATATTGAACAAATTGATAACGTTTATGTCGACGAGACATCTAACGGACTGGTACATGCAGTAGAAAATTTTAAATCATATGATGTCGCAGGTCATATAACACTTCAGAAAGGTGAGCGATCTGCTTTAGCAACCCTGTCTTCCAAAATATTATAGGAGATATTATGTCTGACGAAAAATTCGATAACAATATCCTACAAAAAGTAATTTCAATTGATGGAGAACTAAAATCTCAAATTGTCAATTATGTAGGAGAAAAAGTAAATCCAGAAAATGGAGAAATAACAATGGAGATGATTATTCATTGTTTGGCGGAAGAATTCCCAGAGATTCTTCTAACAGTCGCGGAAGAAAATTTTTTAAGAGGCTATGAGGTAGGCTTGAATGATATCTCGTCTTTAAAAATGGATAGATAAATATGTATAATCTAGACTATTTACATATATCCACTAAGAGATTTAAGGATCAACAAAGAGAGTTTCTTGTGAAAGAAGGGTTGCAAGTATTTATTAAAGATAAGCTAACTAATGGAATAAGCTTAAAAAGTGTATTAGATACAGCTAGTTCTTATATACCCTCTCATCTTTTTTCTGAAATAGACTCCATTTATGTTGGTCTATTTGATGATTTTGAAAAGAAAGAGACAAATGCGGCTTATAAAGATGGAGCAATTTATATTTCTAATGAGCAAGAAAATGAGCAAGATTTGATTGATGATCTCGTTCATGAGGTGGCTCATTCTCTCGAAGCTCCTTACGGTTATCTTATTTATGGTGATGGAGAATTAAAGGAAGAATTTCTGTCTAAAAGAAAAAAGTTGTATGAAGTATTAGATAGCGAGGGATTAAATCCCGACCTAGACTTGTTTATGAACACAGAATACAGCTTGGAGATGGATAATTATTTATATAAGGAAATTGGGTACGATAGAATAAATTTTATTGTCAACTCTTATAATATTTTTACTTCCGCATATCCAGCAACCTCCTTAAGAGAGTATTTTGCAAGTGGGTTTGAATATTATTTTCTAGAAGAGCCTACGTATTTGGCAGAGATATGCCCCGCACTTTCCAATAAAATAGAGGAATTACACTATTATGATGAACATACAGATTAAAACAAAAGAAAATCATATTATCTGCACTATCCAGTCTTTAAAATATTCGGATAGGAAATGTCAAGGCAGAAATTATATGGATGATAAGCGAGTTAAAAACTTATTAATTTCAGAGGGTCATAATCCCGGCGAAATTATAAAAGGATGTCGCGTGGATAACTGCAACGAACAGCTTGAGGGTGTTTGGATTTTTGAAGACTTGGATAAGGAGCCCCAAATAATCTTAGAAGTCGAAGAAATTATTGAAGCCAAAGAAAAAATAACCCTGCCGAAAGTTAATACTCGAAGAAAAAATTCAAGAAAAGCTAAAAAAGTACTTGACAATTCGTGAGATTGTGTTATAATATAAAAGTAACTTAAACTACGAGAAGAAATTGCCACATATATCTTTTTCTGAATTAAAGAATTGGTCTTTTTGTCCCTTCTACCATAAGCTTACTTATTTAGATAAACTAAAAGGGTTTGCTGGCAATGAATATACAGCTTTCGGAACTGCGATTCACACTGTGTGCGAAAACAAATTGCTTAAAAATAGTGCTGATCCATACGAAGAATTTAAAGCTGAATTTATAGAGGAAATCTCAAAACTACCTGAAGATTTGGAATTAAACGAAAAATTAATTGTTGATATGGGTTCTCAAGCAGAAAGCATCATTCCCCAAATAGAGCCGGCCCTATCCGAATATTTCAAAGATGGATATACCGTATTAGATACTGAAGAGTCTCTTATGGAGCCGATAGGAGATACCGAATATAATTTTAAGGGATTTATTGATGCTATATTGAAGACCCCTGATGGCAAAATACATTTGATTGATTGGAAGAGTTGCTCTTGGGGTTGGGATGCACGACGACGAGCAGATCCATTAGTAAACTACCAGTTGACTTTTTATAAAATATTTTATGCACAGAAGCATAATTTAGATTTAAAAGATATTGAGACCCATTTTGCGCTCTTAAAGAGGACGGCCAAGAAAGATAATGTTGAAATTTTTAGAGTTACAAGTGCTGCCAAAAAACAAGGCAACGCAATGACCTTATTAAACAAGGGTTTATTTAATATACAAAAGAAAAATTTTATTAAAGATAAAAGATCATGTGCAAAGTGCGAGTTTCATCGAACAAAGCATTGCCCATAGAGGAAAATAATGACAGAAGAAAAGAAGAAAATTTTAGTTATTTCTGATCACCCGCTTGCCCCTTCGGGAGTGGGAACACAAACAAAGTACGTTATAGAATCACTTATTGAGACTGGTAGATATAAATTTATGTGTCTAGGTGGTGCGATGAAGCATAAAAATTATACACCACAGAAAATAAAGCCTTGGGAAGATGACTGGACAGTTTTTCCAGTAGATAGATACGGTACTCCCGAGATGATCCGCTCTGCTTTATTCAATGAACGTCCAGATATGATTTGGTTTATGACAGATCCTAGATTTTATGAGTGGCTATGGGCTATGGAAAATGAGATTCGACCTCACGTTCCCATGGTTTATTATCATGTCTGGGATAACTATCCACTACCAAGTTATAATAAAAAATATTATGAGTCAACAGATGTAATCGCCTCTATTTCAAAAGTTACTCATGATATTGTTAGCAAAGTAGCACCCGGTGTGGAAAATCATTATGTCCCGCATGCTGTAGATTCAAACGTTTTTATACCTCTTTCAGATTCTGACATCGCTAGCTTAAAGAAAGAGCAATTCGGCGACCATGATGAAAGAGTTACTTTCTTTTGGAATAATAGAAATGCAAGAAGAAAGATGAGTGGGTCTCTAGTTTTTTGGTTTAATGAATTTGCAAATGAAGTCGGCCCAGAAAAAGTACGATTACTCATGCACACTGACCCAGCAGACCCTCATGGTCAGAATTTGAATCAAATTATTTCCAGTCTTGGAGCAGATGACGGCAGAATTTTAATATCTAAAGAGAAAGTAAGTCCGGAAGTTCTAGCTACGATGTATAATATGGCTGATTGTACTATCAACATCTCCGACGCTGAAGGTTTTGGTTTAGCAACTCTGGAATCATTATCTTGCCAGACTCCGATTATTGTTAATATGACTGGTGGACTCCAAGAACAAGTAACAGATGGGAAAGACTGGTTCGGAATTGGAATTGAGCCCTCGTCTAAAGCTATTATTGGCTCACAGCAAGTTGCATTTATCTACGAAGATAGAATCGCAAAAGAAGATTTTCTCGCGGCTTTAAGAAAAATTTATTCTATGTCGCCCGGTGAAAGAAAATTGCTCGGGATGAAGGGCCGCAATCACGTTATCAAAAATTATAATTTCAACAACTTTAAAAAACAATGGATTGGCTTAGTAGATTCTGTTATAGAAAATCATGGATCATGGGATAATAGAAAGGGCTATCAGCCGTGGGAAATCAAGGAGATTAAATGAGACAGAAGATTTTAATTAGGGGGCCAATCCTTTCTCAAAGTGGCTACGGAGAACAAGCAAGATTTGCCATGCGCGCACTTAGATCAAAAGAAGATATCTTTGATATTTTTATACTTCCTGTCACATGGGGTCAAACTGGCTGGGTTAGTCTAGACAATGAGGAAAGAAAATGGGTCGACGAAAAGATTAAAGCCACTCATGAGTTTACACAACAAGGCGGAAAATTTGATATATCTGTTCAGGTAACTATTCCAAATGAATTTCAGAGTCTGGCACCTGTCAATATCGGATATACAGCTGGAATTGAAACAACCAAAGTCGCTCCTGTTTGGATTCAGAAGGCTAACGAGATGGATAAAATCATCGTAGTCTCGCATCACTCAAAAGAGGTATTTAAAAGTACCTCTTACGAAGGCCAGAACCCTAACACAGGACAACTTATTAAATTAGAGTGTAATACACCCATTGAAGTAGTTAATTACCCTGTGAGGCATTTTAAAAAGGAAAAGATTAATTTAAATTTAGATTATGATTTTAATTATCTGGCCATATCACAATGGGGCCCAAGGAAGAATTTTGATAATTTAATCAATTGGTTTATCGAGGAAAACTTTGATCAAGAAGTCGGATTAGTTCTCAAAACATCAATTAAAAATAACAGCATAATCGATAGAGAATTTACCGAACAGAAGTTAAAAAATATTATTTCCTCACATGGAGATATTAAATGCAAGGTATATCTTCTTCATGGTGACTTATCTGAAGAACAAATGACTTCTCTTTATCAAGACAAAAAAATCAAATGTCTTATTTCAACAACCCATGGGGAAGGTTACGGTCTACCCTTGTTCGAGGCGGCATATAATGGGTTACCAGTAATATGTCCGGGCTGGTCAGGCCAGCGCGACTTTCTTTATATTCCCCAAAAGAATGGCAAATTGAAGCCACTATTCGCCTCGGTTGAATATAAATTAAAACAAGTACAATCTGAGGCTGTATGGGAAGGTGTAATCCAAGCGGATTCTCAATGGGCATTTCCAATTGAATCAAGCTTTAAGAAAAGACTAAGGGAGGTTCGGACTGAGAACTCAAGATTCAAGAGAAATGCTACAAAATTAAAGAAATATCTGGTTGAGAATTTCACGGAAGAGAAGATGTATGAAGCTTTCATCAATGCAATGTGTTCAGGGAGTACTATTTCTCTTGAGACAAATCAGGCCATGTCGGACTGGCTAGAAGAAATTGGTGAATTGAGTGAAACCTAACATTTTTTTTATCGCTGACTTTCTTAAGAGTCAAAATTTCTCTGGCGGAGCCGAAAACAATGATTCTGTTTTAATAGACCATTTGAAAAAGGAATATACAGTTCATGAGTGCCTAGCTAATAATTTTAATCCACAATGGCTTGGTAAGAATAATATATTTATCATAGGAAATTTTATTTCTCTTTCACCTAATATAAAAAAGTCTTTAGAGAATGAAAAATATATTATATATGAGCATGATCATAAATATGTTAATACCCGCGACCCTTCTCTTTTTAAGGGTTTTGAAATTCCACAAAGAAATATTATTAACAGGGATTTTTATCTTAGGGCCCATAGGGTCGTGGTATTAAGTCAAGTTTGCAAAAATATTATGGAAAGCTGTTTAGAAATAAACAACATTCACAGTATTGGAACGAGTTTATGGTCTGATAATCGCTTAGATCTCATAAAATCTCTCAATTCTCCACATGCACACAATAAGAATATTCACTGTGGAATATTAAAGAGTATAAATAAGATAAAGGGTCAGTTTCAGGCGGAAGAATACTGCAAATTAAAAGAAATATCTTACTCTCTTATTTCTTCGGAAGATGAGGAAGATTTTCTATCACAACTATCCCGGTGTGAAAAATTTGTCTTTATTCCACAAGTTCTGGAAACCTTTTGCCGCTTAGCTGCAGAAGTTAAAATGCTAAATGTGCCCCTTATTACACGCCCAAAAATGTTGGGATTTGCCAGTGAGGAATGCTTTTCCTTGTCTGGAAATATATTAATAGAGGATATAAGGAAAAGAAAAAATGCAGCACTTCGGTATTTTACAGAGTGCATCGAGGAAATTGCCTCTATCAAGCAAAGGAAAAAAATTGCATTCATAGGAAAATTTAATAAAGTTTATGATGAAGAGGGAAAAGCAAGGGCCTTGGAGAGCCTCGGACATGAGGTCGTTCGCTATGATGAGATGGTGTTTAACCGCTCGCCTCACAATTCCACATCCACTTTATTAAGCCAAAATCCCGATGTACTTATTTATACTAAATTGCGCATTCCGCAAGCTGAGGAGCTACTAAAAGAAAGTAGGGACCGAGGCATAACTACCGTATGTTGGGTTCCTGATTTATATTTTGGACTAGACAGGGAGCATCTGATACAAGAAAAATCCCCTATTTTTACTTCCGACTTCGTATTTACTCCAGATGGAGGAAATCAACATCAGTTTGAAAAAATGGGAGTAAATCATGTTTGTGTTAGACAAGGTATACCAGAAGAATATTTATGTGAGCAAAATACCCCTGATGCTGATCGCGATTTAGATATAGTTTTCATTGGCACTTGTCAATCAGTCCACGGAGCTAGAAGAAAAAACCTTCTCAATTATCTTCAACATACTTATGGAAATAAATTTCACTGGTTTGGTAAAACCGGAGACAACGAGGTTCGAGAATCCGAATTGCAAAAGATATATAATAGGTCCAAGATTGTCATCGGCGATTGTGTTCCATCCCCAAAATATTGGTCCAATCGGGTTTATGAGGTGATGGGTCGAGGAGCCTTTCTGTTACACCCCCGTGTTGAAGGCATAGAAGACTGTTTTATTGATGGACAGCATGCTTCTTTTTTCGAGATGGATAACTATGCAGACCTATCTTCAAAAATAGATTTTTATCTGATAAATCATGAAAAAAGAGAGAAAATCGCCCAAAATGGCTTAAAAGAAGTTTCTTTGCACCACACGACCCGCCAACGTGCCCAATACATATTGGAAATTATAAAATGAAGGTAGGATCAATAGTATATGCCACCCAATCGGGATTAGGCATTTTAGCCAAAGAATTTTATGATGCAGGAATTATCAATTCCGTATTGATAGAAGTAGAAAACAACAAGGGTCTAGAAACTAATTTGTCAATGTTTCCGGGTTCCCCCACTATAGGCCCCGGAGGATCCGCATTCACTCACAGCTGGTCTGCAGCAGATGACGAGACTATTAATAATTTTTTGGATTCAATTGACGTTTTTCTTGCTTTTGAAATACCGTTTTATGCTAAAATAATCGATGAGTTAAAAACACGCGGAAAGCCCTTTATATTAATGCCCATGTATGAGTGCACTCCCCCACATTTGACAGCAGATTTGTTTTTGGCTGTTTCCGATTTAGATAAAAAATATATCAATCGATTTCACCCTAATTCTCCAGTAGAAAGGATAAATGTTCCCGCACACAGTAAACTGACTTATCGCGAACGATCGAAGGCTAAAATATTCGTCCATAATGACGGAAATGGCAGCTCTTTCGATCGAAATGGTACAAGAGACTTGCTGGCTGCACTGCCTTACGTGCAATCGCCGATAAAATTATTGGTCAGATCACAAAAAAGAAAACACTTTTGCGATGATCCACGAGTTGAAGTAATAAATGAATCTCTACCTTTTGATAAGCTGTGGTCAGAGGGGGATATGTTTATATTTCCCGAAAGGTTCAATGGTCTTTCTTTGCCCATTCAGGAGGCATATGCCAGCGGCATGCCCGTAATGTGCGGCAATAGATTTCCTCTAAATCAATGGTTGCCAAAAGATCTCCTAATTAATATAAAAGAAAATAAGATTGGTAATATATTACCTAATGTTCCTTTCAATTACGCTTGCTATGATCACAAAGTTCTTGCAAACCACATCGACTTATGGTATGATAAGGATATTAGCTCTTACTCCCGCATGGGTAAAGAGTGGGCATCTCAAAATTCTTGGGACATTTTGAGGCCTCAATATTTGAAAATTTTAAAAGGAGTTATCGATGGGAAATATAGATAATAATGGCCGAATCGAATTAAAAAAAATTATAGAGTTGAGTAGATATTTTAATATTTTTCCCACCACATTTATAGAGATCGGCTCGCATACTGGAAATGATGCGAAATACATTAATGACGAGCTGGAGATAGCCGAAGAAAATATTTATATATTAGAGGCTCATCCTGTATTCTATAAACAAATACGACAAAAGTTCCCACAATTTCAGACTTTTCATCTAGCTGCTTGGCATGTAACAGAGGAAGTAAATTTTTTTGCGACTTCTAATTCGGATGATGGAAGGTCTTCAATTAAAAATAGGGATATTTACGAAAAATCCGGTTTCATTCCGATCACTATTTCAGGAACCCGGATGGATGAATTTCTAAATTTAAATAACATAAAAAGCCCGGACATCGTTAAAATAGATGTGGAAGGTGCAGCACATGAGGTTCTTGAGGGTTTTGGAGATTCGCTCGCTGGAGTAGGGTTGATTCAGATAGAAACAGAACAGAGAATAATTTGGGAAGAGCAGAAAACGAAGGATTCAGTTTTTGATATTTTGACCAATGCGGGATTTTCTTTGGCTTGGCAAATTGACTTGGGTATAAATCAAAATGACTCCATCTGGATAAACAATAAATATTTTATGGAGAAAAGATGAAAATTGCAATCATTAAGCCTGAATCTGTCAATGTTAACCCATGGGTGCCTGCTTTTAGAGAGCGTAACATTGAAGTATGTGAGAACTTTGTAGAGTCCGACTGTGATGCAATTATCTGTGCTTCCCATAGTCAAATTGGTAGGCTGGCTCACTATCACAACATTTATCCGCATATACCCATGGTGAATTATAATTGGGATTTATATGGTTGGGTTTTTAAAAATCCGAGAGGATATGACTGGGCAACTTACGGTAAATTCTTAAATAAGAGTAGTCAAATTTGGTGTCCATCCGAAGAAGTGGTACTGAGAACGGAAGAATTTTTTGGTGCAGGAGATAAGTGCAAAATTGTGAAAACATTTGCAAGGTTTTTTGAATACAACAATGTCAAAGATGGGAGATATATTCTCAACCCCATGCGCGCCTATACATCAGACAAAAATATGGGATGGCTCCGCAGAGCCTGCAGCGAGCTTAATATTCCCCTTAAAGAGTCTGAACATAGGCTGTCTGAAGAGGAATTTCGAAGAACCGTGGCTCACTGTACTTTTTTATGTACGGAATATGAAGAAGCATCCACCGGCGGACTGACTCTATTGGAAGGATTTAGACTAGGGAAACCAGTGGTGGTAAGTGATTCTAAATATATGGGAGCAAGGGATTATTTGGGCGATAAAGCTATCTATTTTAATAATAACAGCTATGAAGATTTCAAGGAGACCATAAGCGATACATGGGAAAATACCCCAACTTTATCTTTAAAGATGTGCCGTGAAGTTACGAATCAATATACCTTAGATAAAATGGTGGATGAAATGTGTGCCAATCTCAACTCTCTAGTGGAGACACAATGACAAAAGTTTATATTGCCACATCTCGTCAAGTAGGACATGATTGTATATCGTGGGCAAAACAAAATATGCCCAACGGATATGAACTTGCCGGCACCATAGACGAGAGTGAAATAATCATTTCCGTTCTCTATGATAAGTTATTTACTCGTACTCAATTGCGAGAACGGACATGCTTTAACTTTCATCCGGGATCTCTTCCAAAATATCGCGGAGCGGGTTGTTGCAGCTGGGCTCTTATAAATGAGGAGTCATTTTTTGGCATCACCCTACACTTAATCGATGAGGGAATTGATACGGGAGATATAATAACTCACCATGAATTCCCCATCATGCCGGAGGATACAGCGTACACTCTTTTTCAAAAAAGTGAGAACATTATTTATTCTTTATTTAAAGAGTGGTTTGCAAAGCTACTCCAAGGAGAATATGTCTCTAGTGGCCAAAATAGAGAAAGTTCATCTTTGTACCAGAGAAAAGATTTAGAAAAGGCCAAAGATCTAACTCGGTTTATTAAAGCCTTTTACTTCCCTGACAAAGAGGCGGCCTATTATTACGATCGGCGAGGGAAAAAGATTTATATTAATTTTTAATTTTAAGGAGAATGAGATGAGAGATATTAATAATAAGAATGTATGTGTTATAGGTGGTGCAGGATTTTTAGGATCACACCTAGTCGATCATTTAATCAATGACCGCGATTGCAATGTTTTGGTTTTGGATAATTTAATCACAGGATTGAGAAAACATATTAACCCAGACGCGGATTTTAAATGGTTTGATATTCGAGATAAAGAAGTCGAATTGGCCAAGATTTTAGTCAATCATAAAATAGATTATGTTTTTAATTATGCTGCAGAGCCCTATATCCCAGAGTGTTTTGAACGCCCAATGCACTTTTTTGATATTAATGCCACTTCTGTATTGCGAGTATTGAATGCTTGTCAGCTAGCTAATATTAAGGGACTGCTACAGGTCTCATCTGCTGAAATTTATGGAGACATGGATGGTAAAATCAAAGAAACTGATCCTGTAACTCCCCATTCTACTTACGGGGTATCTAAGGTCGCTGCAGACGGATTAGTTCAGGTACGCTGGCGAGAAGCAAATGTACCTGCGATCGCCATGAGGCAATTTAACTGTGTTGGCGAACGCGAAACCCATCGCTATGTTATACCTGAAATCATCGAGCAGTTATCTCATTCCAATAAAATAAAGCTGGGAAACAATTCCTTCCGAGATTTTCAATATGCGGGAGATGCTGTTCGCATGGCCGTTGAACTTTTGGAAAAAGGAGATTTTGGCGAGGTTTATAATATGGGAAGCGAGTCAGGAATCCAGATTTATTCTTTGGCTAGATTAATTGGAGACCTGATGGGTCACGAAAAAATCTCCATTGACATCGATCAGGAGCGTGTACGCCCGTGGGAAATATGGCACCTTCAATCAGATAATACCAAGCTATATGAAGTCATCGGGACTAAGACTCCAACCTCTTTAAGAGATGCTCTTCAAAAGACTATTGATTATTATGTTGAAAACGGTAAGACTTGGGACTGGTAATGAAGAATTTATATGATGATAAAGAATTCTGGGTAGGTAGAGTTGCTGCCGCTAAAAGCATCGGAGACCCGTTTTATTCAGTATTTCGATCTGGAAATGCAGAGTGGAAAAGAATAATAAACGGTCGCCTTGCAACTATGAAAGAATATATATCACCCACAGACCGTGTGCTCGATGCGGGCTGTGCTTTTGGTTGGTTGTCTCAATATGTACCAAATCCATATACGGGGGTCGATCAAACACCTGCTCTTTTAGAATATGGTAGGGAACTATATCCCCATATCGCTTTAGTGGAGGCAGAACTCCAAAATCTTCCTTTTCCAGATAATAGTTTTGATTGGATTGTATGTTCGTGTGTAAAGCATGGAATTGTTGAATGCGAGGAGAACGGACTCATGCCCAAAGGCCGCTGGGATAAGATAGAGAGTGAATTCCTGAGAGTCGCAAAATCAGCGATTATTTGGCCCAGTTATCAAGACGAACACGAAATACTTTCAAGGTAATATAATGGAATACTTAGAATTAGAAAGACAATATGCTAAACATTTAGGACTCAAAAACGTGGTAGCGGTTAATACAGGTACGGCTGCCTTGCACGTTGCCCTAGAGGGCCTCCAGCTGCCAGCTGGTTCAAAGGTAATAATACCAGAGTTCACAATGTATGCCTCGGCCCTTGCGGTTTATTACGCTCGCCTGACACCCATATTTATTGATTGTGACGACAATTTGTTGATAGATCTGGATAAATTAGAAGAGGCTATTGATGGAGACACTAAAGCTATTATGGTGACTCATGTGTATGGCAGAGTAGTGAATATGGAAAGAGTCATGGATTTGGCAAAAAAGTACAACCTTAGAGTCATCGAAGATGCATGTGAGGCTCAAGGTGCTCTTTTTAAAGGAGTTCCGGTTGGTACTTTTGATATAGGATGTTTCTCTCTGTATCGCAATAAAATAATTTGTGCCGAGGAAGGTGGAATCGTAGCCTCCAAAGACGAAAGTTTTATGGAGACGGTGGCGGATATGAAGAGCATGTCTTTTGGATCCAGTCACGATTATTACCACAGCCAAATAGGATTCAATTACCGCATAACAAATTCACAGGCAAAGATGGCAATACAGTCCTTAGAAAAACACTCCCACAATCTCGAAAAGAGAGAGAATATTAAAGATTTTTTTAATAATTATTTTGATCAAAAATTTAAAATGCCAAACAATCGCGAAGTAGTTTGGGTCTATGATATGAGGCATCCTTGCGCGGATAAGGTGGTCAAAGCCTTAAAGGGGGAGGGAGTTATAGCACGACATGCTTTTAAACCTATGTCGATGATGCCCTTGTTCAATAAAGAAATTCTAATAGCCCAATTAAATTCTTTTAAAAAATCCACAGAAGTTTTTTATCTCCACATTAATCCTGAGTGGGACACACAAAAATTAAACAGCATTGCAGAAAAAACCCAAAATATTTTAAAAAACTTAAAATAATGTAATTTAATCCTTGACAATGGGTGAATCGGGTGTTATAATATATATAGCATTCAATAGAGGAGTTTATTTAAATGCAATTATCAAATCAAGCTTTAGGCGCAGTAATGATCGCACTACAAAAATCTTTAATGGAACAGAGTGATATTACTCCTGTTCTACAAGGTTTCGTGTTTACGGAAACAGACAGCGGATTGGTGGTGGAAAATCCTCCAATTCTTGAGTTCGACAACAAAGAAGAAGAAACGGTAGATGCCGAGGTATAATTACTATTGTAACGAGTGCGACGACTACTTTGAGCTGTCGCACTCGATGACTGAACTTATGGAGTCTTGCTTAGAATGTAAGTCTCTTGAGTTCACTCGTGTACCTAGTATCCCTACTTACATTGAAAAAACAAAACAAAAAACCGAAAGAAAAACCGGTTCTCTCGTCAAAGAATATATTGAGAAAAATAAACAATCTGTTCGAGAAGAGAAAAAAAGACTGAAAGGTCAAGAATACAAGGGGTGAGAAGGTCACATGTTTTATACGATATTATCTTTAATACTTTTATTATCAGCAGCTGTAAATGTTTTTTTTCTATGGTTTTCATGGAAGAGTTTAAAACAAATAGCAGAATATGATGAAGAACTCAAGGAAATTTCACTAATAATGAAACGATTTGCAGATCATTTAAAAGGTGTCCACGATATGGAGATGTTTTACGGAGACGAGACATTGAGGCATCTCTTGAGACACGTTTCAGATATTATATCAGTTTTTGAAACATATGACCTTCTCCTCCACAATGAGGATGAATATGACTACGGCGACTACAGCGAAGAGCCCCAAGAAGAGACGGCGAATTAGAAGAAGTAAGAACTCTAAAAAGTATTTCACTAAAGTACATGAAGATGCCATTATTGAATACTGTTTAGAATCGACCACTATGCGCCGCCGCGAAGAGCTATATGTAACACTATTACAATCAGCATTTGATCAAATGGTGGACAAGATTGTCTTCACTTATAAATTTACAACTCTTCCAAATATTGATATTCTAAGAGAGGAATGTAAGATCTGGTTGATGACTGTTCTGGATAAATTCAATCCAGATAAGGGATCTAAAGCCTTTTCCTACTTTTCTGTCATTACTAAGAACTGGTTTATTCAGAAGGTCAAAAAAAATAAGAAGAAAAACCTTCGAGAGATAGAGATTGGTGAGCTTCCTAAAGAGCAGAAACTCAAACATGTGGCCGTTCATAACGAATACGATAAAGAAAGGGAGAAAGAAGAGTTTTGGAGCCATCTGTGGGAAGAAATACAGTTATGGGACACAGATAAGCTCAAAGAAAACGAAAAGAAAGTGCTAGAAGCAATAAAAATATTACTAGAATCTCCAGACGATATCGAAATTTTTAATAAGAAGGCTATTTATTTGTATATGAGAGAGATAACCGGACTCAACACAAAACAAATTGTGAACTCTCTAAACAAAATGCGCAAAAAATACCGCACTTTTAAAACAAAATGGGATCGAGGGGATCTATGAGATATGAAAAAGAAAGTAGATGAAATATTAGAGGAAGCCATAGACAATATCCGATTAGATAGGGATGTCACAAAACGTCTCTTGGATGATGTCATGGTATATCTAAGTAAAAGCGAGGAACGACACCGCGAAGTTGGAATTACTGCCGCAAAATATGTAGAAACCCTGCAAAGATCAAATGAGCAATTGGTTAAAATATCTACCCTACTTAAGAGGGTAGAGAAGAAAGAGACTGGACTAACTGCTGATGACAAAAGAGATATCTTTGATCTCTTGCAAGGAGATACTGATGGCCAACGAGAAGAGTAGTGAACAACTAGCGGAAGAGCTAGATACATTAGAAATACCGGGTAACCAAAATCCATGGAAAAAGAAGGACTCTAGATACACTAACACAATTTTATCCGAAGCAGGTGGTGCCGACTTCTCAAGTCAGACTTTATCTAACATAGTAAGAAGAGACCAAAACATATTAGAGGGAGTCCAGAACAGGACTTCTCTGGTGATAGCTACAGCACCTGTTTCGGAATATGAGAAGTTAAAATATATGACCTCGACGACAACGACCACTGGCGATGCCTTAACTTTGACAAAAGTTTATACAAGAAACTCTGAATCTAAAAATTATTTTATAGCTCCGCCTTGGAAGCATAAAGATGACTCTCTCGGAAAGTTTAAGAAAGCTATTACCAGAGAATTACATACACAAACAATAAACGAGGTATCTCAAACGGAAGGAGAGACACCTATTGCAGGGCAGTTTTTTGATGTATTATATACAGACCACACACAGAATCACGCGAAACTTTTAAGAAAAACAAAAAAGGGATATACGGGTATACCGGAAATGTTTTCTTCTATTGCGAACTTTAGTGTGACGGATCAATGGCCCGGAAACGATAACACAATTATAAGCGAGTCCCAAACCAGCAAAAAAAAGGGATCAACCATGGGGACTGTAGAGCCACCCGAAGGATCCATTATAGAAGAGGTTTCTAAATTTTGGAGTCCCATATATAATCCTTGTGCTTCTCCGCCAAACTTTGGAAATTCTGTGAATGTTGGCTCCAAGTTTGGTCCGAGGATACATCCAACTTATAATGATTATCGGTGGCACTATGGAATAGATATAGGAGTCAAAGATAATCCCGGCATTAAAGCTGGATATCCCATTGTTGCCATCGCAGATGGAGTCATCGCACAAGTTGGGCCAAGCACAGGCCAGCCAAAAACTCTTAAAATAGCTTATGTCACAATAAAGCACGACCTACCTGCAAATAAAAAAGACACATATTCGGTGAAGACTAGATCGATGCATCTTTTCCTTATTGGAGAAAATAGTAGTGGTCGCCTCCGGGTAGGAGATAGGGTAAAAGCGGGCGAGATAATTGGATATATGGGCGGCGGAAAAGGCTGGCCCGGATCCGGTGCAACAACTGGGCCTCACTTACATTTTGAAATTTGGGTATCAAAAAAAGTCAATGGTGTGGACACCTACGACACATATGTTATAAGGGGAGAAGAATTTGATGGTAATGCAAGCTATTCAGTCGGTGCTGCAGATCCACTGATGTTTGAGTACCCAAATATTGCCAGATTCAAGGGAGATGAAGACACTCTAGGGAAATTAAGGGCACAGCTTCCAACACGTGCCATTATCAAAGAAGTCTCGCAAAACACAAGCAAGGTGCCCGATTCAGAAATTCCCCCTATGCCGCCTGATTTAGGAGAGTCACCCATAACATGAGTCAGAAAATATTACCAAAAGAGAATTCAATATATACTAATATATCCTTGGATCCCTTTCAGACTCCTACTCAACGAAATACACGATCAAGTAAGAGTCCTAAAGGGCTGGGGATAAATGGTGATCATGCACCCAGAGGTCTTCCTACATATAATTCAATAAAGTCTAGTAAAATATTCAATCACAATAATGGATTTATAAACATTTGTGAAGATGCACCACAAGGTCCGGGTACGGGATATTCTGCTTTCGGGACACCTGCTTCTAGTATTGATCTTGTATGTGGCCGTGGCCCAATGGCCTCGAAATTATATGTCAATGATAATTTCTCGTCCGATGCAGCAAGAATATATATCAGTGAAACCACAGATCTGGAGGATAATTTTTCAATGCCTAAAGGTGACAATATCAGGCAAGAGGCAAGGTCGGGGATTGGAGCACAAGCAGATGTGATCGCTTTTAAGGGAAAAACAGGGATCAAGCTAACGACAGGTCAATATAATGAGAGAAACTCCAAAGATGGAAAGATAAGAAGTGGGTCTGGTATTGAATTGATAGCAGGAACTTATACTGAGAATTTACAACCCCTCGTGCTCGGAGATAATCATGTGGATTCAATGAAGAAAATTATAAAAAGAATAAATGAGTTAACAGATGCTGTGATTAATTTAGCTCAGGTTCATAATAATTCCATATTATTGTTACAGTCGCATTCCCACCCTTTAGGGGTAGATCCAACCACTGGCTTACCCGGTGCAGCCCCTTCACCAGTTCTATTGGGTGGACTAGCTTTGAATTTTACCGACAATACTGTCATGGGTATTATGAATGGAACTGTAAATAAGATTAATTTATTATTTGATGACATAAACTATTTATCAGCACTGGGCTTCTCTAGTGTAAGCAGTGACCTAAATAGGACAAATTAAATGAAAGCCATATTCCCAGAAACTCCTCAAGACTGGACTAATACAAAGTCTGGAAAAATTTATTATAATTCCAAAACAGGCCAATATACATCAACTATTTTAACTGATGTTCAAGTAATCCCAGATGAGCAGATTAAAGAAAAGGCTTCCAAATATTATGAAGCTTTTATTTTGAATATATGCTCAAATTTAAACAAGGGAATCGGACAAAAAGATCTTTCAGATAAAATAGTGATTTTGGGTAAATACATCGACCCCTCTCCTCTCATGAGAGAAAAATTACTATTTGGAATAAATGCGTCAGAATTTGATAGTTTGAGAGAATTGGCCCCAAACAACCCGCCCGACTTACTAGAAGTAGTATATAATTTAAATACTTTTTTCACCAAATTAGAAAATATAGCCGAGAAATTTAAAGATTATCAATCTCAATATATAGCTGATATTTTTAAAGATTCTTCCAATGCTTTTCAGAATGTAGATTTTTTGATGGAATCTGAAGGTCTTTACAAATTTGGTGACAACCTCAAGTCTCTAATCGAAGCAAACGACTTAAATTTATCAAATTATTCTAGAATGCAAGTATCTTTCAATGGGACACCATCCATAGTGGATATAGTTCTATCAAAAGAGATCGATTCTGTAAGATTAAAATATTTGCTAACAGAATATATTAGCTCTTATCCACAGAACAACGAACAAACAGTTGTTTTTATAACCAGATTGTCGGAATTAGAAGAGGATATAAAATCAAATTTTCAAAATTATCAAACAATTGTGGAGAAATATTTCCTAAATAAGAGAAAGAAGGGAAGGAGATCAACCAATATAATCTCACGATCTGGAGATTTGGGTAAATCCTTTTCTGTCAAAAATTCAGATGTAGAAGTCGAGTTCGCTTCTTTAAAAGAAGTAAACAATCGCTCAGTTAAACTGCTTCAAAAAGAAATTCTGAACAGCGTGTACAGAACTCCCTGTATGACACCGGAAGAAAAAGATCGGATAGATGCAAAGTTAAAAAGAGAAACTGGAAAAAAAGCAAACTTTGCAAATAAGCTATCTTTATCCGTTAGCGACGCATTCTTTCAAAACTTACCGGAAGTGCTGGAAAAGGTAGCCACTGATCAGGGGGATGAGGCTTTAAAAAGTCTTGGTAGAAATTTTCTTAATAGGATGGGTGTCTGCGGAATTGGAGATTTGACTTCTTTAGTGATGAATACTGTTTTTGCATATATGGACGAGCAAGAATATGCTGATGAACTATCAAAATGCGCTGTAGAAAATTTAAACAATGATAAAGTTTTTAAACTTTGGCAAGAAGTACAAAGATTAGGAGTCAATGCCGAGATCTTGGAGCGTTATAGAAAATTTGTCGGAGATACCATCCCTCCATGGAACACTGCAGGGTATATACCTCCGGACTATCGAAAAAATTTAAACACAGATGATGCCATATCAGAAAAATATACCTTAAAAATAAAAACCCCAATGGAAGATGTGGATATTGATTTTAGATTCACGGCCTTTAGAAATTCAATCGCTGCCAGTGTAAAAGGGGAAGACCTTTTAAATATTTTAGTTAACACCTTTCCTGATGAAATGGGTTGGTTAAACTTCTTCACAGATATGACAAAGGGGATTTTAAACAAATGCAAAGTTCCTATGCCAAATATAGGAGTGTCATTCGAATCGAACTGGTGTCAAAAAAGAGTAAATCTACCAGAGCTGGAGGATATCCCTAAATCAAACGCTAGTTTTACTTTTAAACCCTCAGACATTGGAACTATACTTGTAGAAGAGCTGAAAAATATTATTATCAATCTGACTGTTAGGACAGTTATATCTTCTATGAGACAAGTATTTCAGATAATCGCTGCAGGTACGTCGTTTGATAGCGACTATTTCAAACAAAGACAATACATACCAGACCTGTTCCAGAATGAAAACACAATTCAGACAGATATTTATAATTTCTGTAATGATACGACCAATAATTTTAGAGTAGTTAACGAGTCGGTTAGAACAATTTTTCAAGACAAATACCCCTCTCAATACTCTGTCAGCCCATTGAGTCTCAATGATGTCGATACTTTTCTCAAAGCATGTTCAGTATCACTGAGAAGGTACGATAAAATAAGACTATACAGAGGTGAATCAGAGGAAACCGTATATCAGAAAGTTATTGAATTGGCTGATAATACAAACATTTCACAGTTTTTAAGAAGTTATTCCGATATAGAGCAATTCTTCTTGTCTCTTGGTCAATTGATGGATGTCAATGAAATAGAGAGTGGATTTTACAACGAAGTTAGGCAACCTGCACCCACCACCATATCATATTGTGGAGAAGATTTTGATAGTTTGGGTATGGCTTATGCTAGAAACAAGCCAGAGATTTCAGATAAACAAATAGAAGAAATGAAAAACACTCTGAAAAATATTCAAAAGGACAAGATTTGTTTTGCAGTCAATACTGTAGGAAACCCACAAGGTGCCGTAATTGGCCAAGTGGGGGAAATCATCCAATCGAAAACTGGGCCCGTTTTTGGCAGAATTTCGAAAGAAATGGTTAAACTGTTTGAACCAGTCATCGAAAATAAAATGCGAGTAATATCTAAGAACTATAGAAATGACTTATATAACTCTCAAGGCTTATTTGATTTAATACGAGCAGATTCTAATGGGATAGGAGAGAATAGAAGGGTGCTGCAATCATTCTTCGGAATATCTATTTCGAAACCTACAGTGACAAGTCTGGAAAACTCAAAAATATCATCTACTCATTATTCTCCCGATAAATTTTCTATTAATATACAAGCACTCTTTAAGGAAGGTTTACCCGGAGTTATATACTTGGCTTCAGATAATAAGATAATTATTGGCTCTTCTGACACAATAGAAATACCCACCAAGAAATACGAAGGAGAATTTGAATCAGGAGCAAACCGAATAAGGTATTTATTGCAGAAAAATCAATACATCCTGAGAAGCAGTTTAAACGAAAAAATCTCTAGGAATTTTATTTCAAACGGAATTTTGACAAGTGTGGTAGACGAGTATTTTCAAGATATTAAAGATAAATTGTTGGCATCTCCGAGAACATATGTGGGCAACTGGGAGGAGATATATTTGAAGGTGCAGAGTGATGAAGAATCTATACCTTTAATTCTGGGAGAGAAAAAGGCAATCGAAGAAACAAAAAACCTATATAGGGTTTTAGAAATTGATCAAGACAAAAAAGATTATGTGCCATTCAGTTCCTTGAAATCAAAAGAAGAAATTGTATTAGCATATTCTTCTTTTTTAATGCTAGTGCACACTGTAACATCTGAAATACTATTGAAAGGGCTTCCTATATATGAGGCATTCGGTGTTAATTTGTTAAATAATTATGAGCTATTAGGAGAGTACATTTATCATAAATTTGAAAATACTATTGATGAGTTCTCTAACGATAGGAGAAGAATTAAGACATTGGAAAAGCTTGTTCAAGTCTCTATCATAGCATCCAACGAGGGCTTGATCCCGCCATTCACACCCGATTTACAGGATAGCATAGACAAATTAAACATCAATATAACCAACTGGATACAAGGTGCTAAAGGCACCAAAGTTAAGAACCTTGAAAAAAATGAAGCAGATATGGAAAAGATAGCTAGATTTTTTGTCAAGAATGTTTCAAAAGCTTATATTGGAGAGTTCCAAAAAGGCATGTCTGAAATAGAAGAAAATAAGTTTCCATCCATCAACAAAACAGACACCGTTTATAAGTATATCTTCAACGAGTCTCTATTGACGGAGGTTGTTGATGTGGTCAGCGATGTTGATAATGTGGGCATATTAAAAAAAGGGTTACGTCTGGAGAAATATATAAAGCTAGAAGGTGCCACTAAAGGTCTGATAAATGGAGTGCAAAATCTAGATGATTTTAGAAAATATCTATTGGATAATCCAGCTATAGAAGGAAAAATTAGTGATAATTGGTCTCAATGGTCTTTCGGTATGCGAATATCGTCTGTTTTTGATTTTGATGCCGCTGGTATAAGCGAAGGTGATATATCACTAGGGCCTAGAAACTCTTTGAAGGGATTCACTTTAATATCTGATTCTGACTCTTCCGAGGCAGAAAAGTACTTTCTCTCTCCGATTGTAGTATATGAAAGGAAAATAGAAGACACAGAGATTAATTTTAAATTGATGGACCAATATAACGAAAGCTCCATGAAAAAAGATTTATCTGAAATAGATGATTTTTTAAAATTTTATTATAGAGGAATGAATATTGAAAATTTAATATCTTTAGCAACTATTTATATCAATGAGGAGTTCGGAAGTTTTCTTGCCAACACTGCTGGTTTAATACCACCCAGCACTGTCACAAACTGGGAGACGAAGGGGTCTAAGATCCTCAACGATACTAAAAAATTCATAGTAAACACACTGGAGAAAATTTAGATTGGCTTACGGATATTCAGCAAAACTTCCACTTCAATATGATCCTACTGATGGCCCATATTCACTACTAAAAAGTGTCAAGGAAACAGGAAGACAGAATTTAAAGATGCTTGTGTTAACCAATCCCGGCGAAAGGATAATGAATCCTGATTTCGGTGTAGGCATCTCTAGATTTATTTTTGAACAAGAAGGTCTTTTTGAATCTGGAACCATCAAAAATAGGATTCTATCTCAAGTGGATTCATATTTGCCTTATATAAGAGTATCAAATATCGACATCTATGAGAGGACTGACTTATCAAACACCTATGAATTGACAATAGACTATTTCATACCGTCAATTTCCAATGAGGAAAAGTTAGTATTAAATTTGTCACCTCAAGATAGCTCTGCTACAGGTATATAAGGAACACATTAAATGGCTAAGAAAAAAACACCTATAGATTATACATCAAGAGATTTTAATTCTATTAAAGAATCCTTGGTGGATTACGCAAAGAGATATTATCCGGAAGTTTACCAAGATTTTAACGAAGCCTCTTTTGGTTCTCTGATGGTTGACATGGTTTCTTATGTTGGGGATGTGATGTCTTTTTACCTAGACTATCAGGCCAACGAGTCATTCTTGACGACCGCCATCGAGCAGAAGAATGTCATAAATTTATCTCGACAAATGGGATATAAATATCAAAATGTAGCTACTGCTTCGGGTGAAATAACCCTATACGTTTTAGTGCCAGCAAATGATCTGGGCCTTGGTCCTGATTTGAGTTATGCTCCAATAATTCGGCAAGGCTCGACTTTTTCAGCAGAAAGCGGCGACAACTTTATTTTAATCGAAGATATTCGATTCGACGACTCTTCCAATGAAGTAGTAGCTGGAAGGATTGACTCAGCAACTGGTGTTCCTAGCTTTTATGCCATTAGATCAAGAGGAAAAGTAATCTCGGGAAATTTAGAGAGAACAATTATCTCGGTTGGAAGCTATCAAAGATTTAGGAAGCTGCTTCTGAATGACACAAACATTGTTGAGATCTTGTCAGTAGAAGATACAGATGGTAATGAGTATTTCCAAGTAGGGAATCTCGCTCAAAATGTTGTCTATAAATCTTTCTCCAATAAAGGTGTTGATTCCCAGAATGTAAGAGAATTCTTGAGACCAGTATCCGTCCCTAGAAGGTTCGTTTTTGAATATGACGGCACAGATTATTATTTGCAATTCGGATTCGGTTCTGAAGATGAGCTAACAGCAGATTCTGTAGCACCCCCCACATCTGTATCTTTGGAACTCTATGGAAGAGATTACATCACAGATATCAGACTCGATCCATCAAAATTATTAAACAGTGATAAATTAGGAATATCTCCCTCCAATACACAAATGACGATTAGATATCGCAAAAATTCAAGTCAAAACCCCAATGCTTCGGTCGGATCCATCAATAATATAACAAACCTTATAATAGAGTTTAAAGATATAATTTCTCTACAGTCATCAAAAATATCCTCCGTAAGAAAGTCTATAGAATGCATTAATGAGAGCACCATCAGGGGAAGTGCCGTATCTCCAACGAGCGAGGAGATAAAACAACGTGCAATCTCCTATTTTGCCACCCAATCACGTGCTGTCACGGAGAAGGATTATGAGGCTTTGACCTATGCGATGCCTTCTAAGTTTGGATCGATAAAGAGATGTTCAGTCGTTGTAGACGATGATTCATTTAAGAGAAATTTAAACTTATATACCCTAACAACGGATGGTAGTGATAACCTATCAGCCCCAACTAATTCAATGAAAGAAAATTTAAGAGTTTGGCTTTCTAACTATAAAATGATTAATGATACCGTGGATATAATCGATGGAAAGATCGTCAATATCGGTATCGATTTTGAGGTGATCGCTGATCCTGACTACAATAAGTCTGATATATACAGTCGTTGCTTGCAGGTTTTAAAAGAAAAATATAGGGAAAAATTAATAATGGGCCAGCCTTTCTATCTTACTGATGTATATTTTGAGTTAAACCGTGTAAACGGTGTAATTGACACACAAAATGTCAGAGTAACTGATCGGAGAGGGAGTAAATACTCGCAGATTATATATGATATTGCGGCGAATTTATCTTCCGATGGTAGATATCTTGCATGCCCTCTTAATGTTTGTCTGGAAATTAAATTTCCTAATGTTGATATAACTGGGGTTGTAAAATAATGGCTATTAAGAAATATTATGCGAATAAAGATAACACAATAACAAATGCTTTTCAGCAAAATTTAATAACAAGGGGTACTGATGCCAATATGGGCCTATCCGATATCCTTGAGACATTCTCTATTTACGGACAAGCTTCTGCCACCTCTACAGAATTAGAAAGAATATTAATCCAATTCCCGGTGGACCAAATTATTGCAGACAGATCTACCAACACCATCCCGGAATCTGGAAAAGTAAGTTTTGTTTTGAACATGTACAACGCTCCAAATAGCCAGACAACCCCTAGGGAATTGGAATTAACAGTTCTTCCCATATCTAGCTCTTGGCAGGAAGGTACAGGGATGGACATGGAAGAATATAAGGATGTAACCAATAATGGAAATGGCTCCAACTGGGTAAATTCTGCAGCTAATACTCCTTGGGTGACCGAGGGCGGTGATTATTTAGAATCGCCGGCATATTCTCAATCTTTCCCCATTGGAAATGAGAACTTAAAAATAGATATAACAACCTTAGTGGAAGAATGGATCGCAGGAACGGTTCCCAACTATGGGGTAGGTGTCCATTTGACATCTAGCCAAGAAGCGTACTATCAGAAATTTTTCCCAAGAGAGGCGGTTCAGTTTGATGGGCAGGGATTCTTATCTGGAACTGCTGCAATGCCAACTGACGGACCATCAACGATCTCAGCTTGGATAAAGCCTACTGATTCGGGCACCTTAAGATACTTACTTTTTTGGCAAAATATAGGCGGTGTATCATATTCTCGTGCAATTTTTAGAGCAACATCGCAGCAGTTGAAATATCAAAGAAACTTCTCTGGAACAAATTCTTGGATCACATCGACTGATACTATATCACAGGATGTGTGGACCCATTTTGCTATCACTCATGACCAAGTAGCTGGTGGAGAGCCTATTCTATATCTCAACGGAGCTGTAGCAGCTATAACGACAGATGCCGGCCCACCCAGTGGCACTCCAAATTCTTTTGATATGGTGGCCATCGGCGGATCAAACGCTGGCAGCTCAACTAACTTTATTGGATCTGTAGATGATGTCGCCTATTATAATCAGATTCTAACCCCGACGGAAATAACAGAATTATACAACGCCGGCTGTCCTGCCAACTTGAGTTCACTATCAACATCCACTGACTTAACAAACTGGTGGGTATACGGAGATGACCCAAGGGACGAAATCATACTTGGCACTCCCCCTACCAAAGCTAGTATCTATGACAGGGCGGGATCAACAAACCTGTTTGCAACTGGCTCCGGAGATATGGCTATCGTTACAGGTTCATGTTCTGGGCAAAACGGTACAGTACCTGACAATTCTGGCGGCCAAATAACAAACACCTTGGGACCCAAAGAAACTTGGTATACTAAGAAATTTTTTGGCAGAGGGTCTGAGTTCTTCTTCAAAACACCCACCATTGAAGCCGTATGGGATTCTGCGATAAAAGATGATAGAGGGAACTTCTATGCCAGCTCATCACTGCTACCTGCCGAAGAGAACGAAAGAACACTTTATCTCTATAACGCTATTGGCGGAAGATTAAGAGATGTTCCCGGAGCTACAACTTTGGGAGTTAGAGTATATACTTCTGCCTCCGGCGGAGAACAGCTAAATTCATCACCAATTACAGCTGGAAGGGTATCTACCGGTATTTATTCAGCTTCATTTTCCCTTGATACAACAGCAAGCGTCGGATATGACCGATGGTTTGATACAGGTTTTACAGACTGTTATTACACAGGGACAGTTGATATAAAAACGCACCAAGCATCGGGATATAGTCCATATCCAACGTATGTGACAACCCTTACAAATCTTAGGTCAATTTATTACACCCATGAGACACCTAGATTTGAATTTTATGTTAGACAAAAAGATTGGAGCCCAACTATTTATACAGTAGCGACTAAAAAAACAGATACTTTGATCATGGAAAGTGGATCCTACCAGATTCACAGATTAACAGACAATCTAGTTGCTATTCCATATGATACGGGCAGCACAAAGGGAACAGAGATGTCTTTCGATGTCAGCGGAAATTATTTTGATTTACCAATAAAGCTTTTAGAGCCCGGATATTCATATGGAGTTAAAGTTGCATACTACGACGAAGTAGTCGATAGCTATATAGAACAACCACACATTTGGAAATTCAGGGTAGAAGAAGTATGAGCATAAGAAACCTTTTTGACGGAAAAAGCCCAACAGAAATATTTTCAGAAACACCTGAAAATATACGAAAAGATGGGGAATCTCTAGAAAATATCAGTGAGACTTGGGAGAATAGAAAGCGACTTATACCTCAAGTCGACTATGCTAAGCCTGAGAACTTTGCCAGATATGGATCTGCAGAGAAATACTATGAAGATGCTATTAAAAGGATATATGGAGACTATCCCTATGATGGATCATCAAGAGAAAAACAAGAATTTTCAAAAGAATCAACATATATGGATCTCTGGTTACTAGATAACAAATATCCAAGAACAAACGGGTTTATCACCCTATCATCCGATGGCTGGGGAACTCGTTCAGGTGCCCTTTCTGAAGGTTATGGAAATCCAACCACTCAAGAGTATATTGGTTTTATTGGAGGACCACATACGGCCTCTGAAGGGATGATCGGTAAAAAGATTAGCGAAACTTTCGACAATTCCAACAAATATGACACAGATATTTATGATGACAAGGGGTTTTCCGGTACTGGCACACGCGAAAATAATCTTAAAACAAATTTTGATAATGGTGTGACTGTAGAATTCTGGCTCAAGAAGGATTCATTTGATAATACCAAAACAGAAAAAGAAGTAATCTTCGACTTATGGAACGGGGACGATATATCCACCGATGCTTACGGTCGAGTCCTTTTGCAATTAACCGGCACATTGAATAACAATTTTATTTTATCAGTTCAATCCGGCACCGCATCCCCTTATATGGAAGAGGTCTTCGGCTCTGCAACTACACCCACAACTCTGCAGACATTTGGTCATTATGCCTTTCGTATATACAACTCTGGCTCTGATCTGAATGTAGATTTTTATAAAAACGGCCAATTACTAGAATCAGGCACAAAGTCTGGATTCTTGGGCGAGATAACAGGATCTCTGCAAGCTAATATCGGTGCATTGACAAGTGAGGCTCGTATATCTGGTGCTGGATATGCCGCGAAGGGCTGGGGAAAATTGTCCGGATCTTTAGATGAGTTTAGATTCTGGAAAACAAAGCGCACCTCCGAAGAAGTTGGTAAATATTGGTTTACACAGGTTGGCGGTGGCTCCAATGAGGATGTCGCCAATGCGGATCTTGGTATATATTTTAAATTTAATGAAGGCATTTCTAATGTGAGATCCATAGATTCCACAGTTTTAGACTATTCGGGGAGAGTTTCCAATGGGCAGTGGACTGGGTATAACTCGACTGCTAGAAGTACTGCATCAGCCATGGTCATCGCGGGAGCAGCAAAATCAGAATTCAAAGATCCTATTATATATATAGAGAATCCCTTAGTTGCATCTTTATTGACTGAAATGAAGGCTTCTGGCTCTTATCATGACTACAATAATCCAGCATCCCTTTATAACAACTTCCCCAACTGGATTGTGGAAGAAGATGAAAATTATAGTGGAAACTTAAAACAGCTAACTCAAATAATGTCTAGCTATTTTGATACATTACATCTTCAGGTTGAACAGTTAAATACCCTAAAAAATATAACATATGTAAGTTCTAGTAATAAAGAGATTCCTTTTGCAAATGAATTGGTCAGAGGCACCGGACTAGTAGCAAATAATATGTTTACGAGTGCTGACCTTTTAAACCAAATTTTTACACGAGACGAAACTAAGGATTTTGAAGAAGACTTATTTGATGTCAAAAATATTATTTATAAAAATGTCTACAACAATGTCGTGGATATTTATAAGGCAAAGGGTACAGAAAAATCATTAAGAAATCTTATCCGCTGTTATGGTGTGGACGAAGATTTAATTAAAATAAATACCTATGCCAACAATTTAGTATACGACCTAAATGAAGAATACAGGTCAGCAACTGTTAAAAAGAGATTTGTAGATTTTTATAGACCCGACTCTTTTTATGCATCGATATACCAACAAACATCCTCCGCCATTGCAGATTCGGTATCTTTTATCTCCGCATCGCAGGGAAGTCTGGAGGATTACACTGCATTGACAGCGGAAGTAGAATTTGTATTACCTAAAAAGAAGTTTATTAGCCAAAATAATTATTATCCTACACCTTTCGTTACTTCTTCCATTTTTGGATTTCACACAGCAGATGCTGCCAATCCCACAAACTTTACTTTTCCCACAAACGACTACGATATACAGCTTTATGCTATCAAGCCCGACACAAATGGAAATTCTTCAGATGGATATTTTTTATTAACCAGCTCTTATTACGGAGTGTCGGTTGAAAGCGAAGTAATAAAGGACCTTTATGATAATAAGAAGTGGAACGTAGCAGTAAGGCTGCGGCCATCTAAAAGAAATTCTAATCTTGTATCCGGCTCCGCCTCTACAAATTATAGTTTGGAGCTTTATGCAATTAACTCCATTCTGGATACGATTCAAAATGAGATATCATTAAGCACGGAAATAGCTTCCGATGGAGACAAATTATTAAATCAGCCTAAAAGGATCTACGCCGGAGCCCACAGGCAAAACTTTACAGGATCGAGCATCCAAGGGTCTGATATAAGACTTGGAAGCGTCAGATACTGGACAACATATTTAAGTAATGATGTGATGAAATCTCACAGCAGGGACACAGAGAATTTTGGATCAAAAAACCCTTATCGCAATTCATATAACTTCGTTACTTCCCTGACGGGCACCGAGATACCAGAAATGGAGACCCTAGCTCTCCATTGGCGGTTCGATCAAATAACAGGTTCCGGCGAGGGGTCGGGATCTCCGACAACACCGGATGCCGGCTTTAATGTTTTAGACTACTCCTCGGGATCAGCCGAGATCACCCAGAGATATTCATGGATGGGAAATGTTGTAGGAAAGCAACACACCGGCAGAGCAGATTTTTTATATCCCAATGATACAAAAATTATTAATGTTGATTTTATTCCTGTTGGGAAACAGACAGCACCAGAAATAGTCAATGCTTACAATACAGTTAAAGTATTTAACATAGCCGATGAACAGCTTTTCACAAGGCAGAGTCGACCTACTAACTTCTACTATATGGTAGAAAAGAGCATGTATGCTTCTATCACACAGGAAATTGTTAATTATTTTGCTTCTATTTTAGATTTCAATAACCTTATTGGTGATCCTGTCAACAGATATCGTCAAGAATACAAATCTATGAACAAATTACGCTCTCTTTTCTTTGAAAATGTAGAGAATACTCCAGATATCGAAAGATATATCGAATACTACAAGTGGATTGATGACTCTTTAGGTCAAATGTTGATGGATTTGTTCCCCGCCAGTGCAGTTAAGCAAGACGGGATAAGGACAACTGTTGAAAGCCACATACTTGAGAGAAATAAATATTGGAATAAATACCCCACCGTGGATGTCAAGCAAGATGATCCAGAAGGTGGCATCGAGGGGATAAACAAATTAACTTATAATTGGGAAGATGGTCATCACCCGGTTGATGGGTCGCAGGATGAGGCTTGTTTCTGGTGGAAAAACAGAGCCGAAAGAGATCAACCCCCTCTCGCAAGTGGGATTTCAGGGCTAGATACAGCTCGACAACAGATTTTATCTGTAACTTTGTCCACTTTGAACAGAAAATACTTCACTCCTGTTAAATATACTGTAAAAAAGGAACAAATAGTTACCTCTGGCCTCGCACTCGACAACAATAGACGAGAAATAGTCAGAAAATCAATAAAATTTGGTGATTCAAGCGGAGTTTTAGCGAAAACATCGGAGATTGAAGGCTTTCCATCGTGTAATGACGATCAAGGTCTCAATATAAAGAGAAAATTTGCCTTTAAAGCCGAAAATGACCTCGACGACGACCCCTATTTGGATGGAAAGGGAGATTTGCTCTTGCCTTTCGTTGCAGTCAGCTCTTCTGTCAATTCCGGCTACCAATCTTTGGTAAATTCAGGCCTTAAACAGGATTTTGGCATAGAAAACCTTCATATAGACTCATATATCGATAGTAATGTCCCAATGCAGAGCCCATTTACTGAAAAATTCGTCGGAGGTAACCAACACCGACATATTTCCTTAAATAAAGGGTCGGATACAGCACTAACCCGCCCTGAAGCTTGGAAATTGGAGTTTCAAGCGGCTCCGAAAGCCATAAAGTTTGTACATCAGCCGGTTAACCACCCTAGAGCTATGCTTTACCGTGATCTAGTAGCCAAGAGATCTGTCAATATCAAGAATATCAAGACTGATACGGGGAGTTACGGACTGGGCAACTACGATAAAGACTATCAAATCGTTCAAACTGTTAGTAGAACTCAAAACAATGTGGCATTTATTAAGGCTGGCGGCTTTGTAATAGAATATATACCTTCTCCATATGTCGCAGGTATGGATGACTACACAAAACCACAACGCGGCAAGTCTCCATGGGTGTTTGTTAATAGGTTTTCATCACCGGGTGCACCCGATACAGCAGGTGACTCTAACGGCGGCCCAGCTTTGGACCCTGAAGCAGCAGAATTCTCCCCATATAACAACTTAAATTACAGAAACACGACGGTAAGAGATCCCTATAGGCTCCTGTTGGCTTCTCATGTCAATCAATTTGGCTATTATTCCGACACCTTTGGTATCGGCAACGGACCTTCAGTAGTAAACTCCCTAAATTATGCAGGGACAGCCAGTATTTATCAGGTTAATAGAAATCCGATTAAGCAAATGAAGGATTCCGGAGCAACAACCATCACAGCTTCAGTATATGATAACTTTTTTGTCCAACATCCGATCCCTAGAACCGATTTACAATACTCTTGGATTACTTCTTCTGCATTATCTTACGATACATTTGGTTATCTTCCATATGATGGCGAAGGAGATTTAATAACCTTCTCATCTGCGAGTGCTTTTCGGTCACGAGATAGGTTTAGGCCTACCACTAGTGATTTTCAAGACAGAAAATTTGGTCGAGATGTGACACAGATGGGCGGCCCTTTTGCTGCTAGTAACTTTTACTTTACTTATCTACCCACCGCATATAATTGGCTCAATTTGAATTCTAGGGAGCCACTTGAATACCTCAATTCTTCAATCGGATACACTCCTAGTGATACCGATGTCGAAAGTTATCTCAACAGCAATCTTATTACAGACGGTACCAATACCAATGGAAAAACCGCACTGCTAAACTCCATTTTATTAAAGAGAAATGGGCCCTATCAGCACCCAACATGGAAGCAAACAAGAGGTTACGAGAATCCATTAGTAAAAAAGTGGAATTCCTCTAATCTTACTGCTTATAACTTGGAAAATGATGATTTTAAGCTAAAAGAAGATCCTCCGGTGATTTCTAAATATAAAGCATTGACTCAAATTTTAAAAGTTTCAACTCCAGCAAAATTTGGAAGAACAGCCGTTGAGAATGTCTTTATTAACAGTACTTTTGGAAACGATACAGCTCTTTTTGCGAACCCAGTGATCAATAAAGACCTAAATATTTCCAATTCTTCTGTGAAACTGGCTTATGACGATATTAAAACTCTTTATGTGGACAATGCTCTCAATCTTGTTTCAAACCCGGTGCAAGGACTCGACTACCTCGCGTATAAGGAGCAGGTATACCCTTCTTCCATAAATATGTATAGCAAGAGAAACAGAGAAAGGGTAAATTATAAAAATACTTTCTGGAAAAATTCTAGAGATGCTAGATCTCTTCTCGGTAACGATAAATTTGGTGGAACGAACTCTCAAGGATATATCGTGTCTCAAAGTGCTTGGGCACTAGATACATCAGAACAATTTGGCACAGGATTATCTACTTATATAGCTGAAAGTGCATCCCTTGGTAAGGCCGGCGAGCTTCAAAATGATTATACTTTTGCTTGGAGTTTAGTTGGGTCTTCACTAGGAGAAGAGAACGATATCGAGCCTTCTCCGATATATGTAAGAAAACATACTCTGGGATCATGCTTTTCTGTTGTCGACCCCTTCGCCGTTTATCCATGGGTGGGAAAAAAGACTACTACTTTTTGCCCTGCAGGTTCACAATTCTGGCAATTTGTTTCTGTTTTGACATCATCGACATATCTTTCGGCGGAGGAACATCCAGATACCACTTCATGGCCCGGACTACTTACAAACAGTTTGGGGCATGTGTCCATT
>ENA-ORDA01000039-ORDA01000039.1-marine-metagenome-genome-assembly--contig:-NODE-39-length-124654-cov-10.531719_pt1 | contig 124654 bp, 93 predicted proteins | sample MGYA00237778_ERZ508506 | MGnify/ENA primary metagenome ERZ508506 (study PRJEB26177, sample SAMN06267891) | marine metagenome | isolation source: Monterey Bay, California, USA | place: Pacific...
TCAAAGATGGACAAATCATCCTCATGGAAACCGGTGCAACACCGCTCTCTGATGATTACCAACTCGTCGGCCAGTGAAGACCTCACCGTCTTCGCTCAAGCCTTCCTAACAAGGCGCCAACGCACAGCGAGCATGGCCAACAAACCGAGCCAAAGCCACGTGGTCGAGAACGCCGTGGCTGGGGTCAGCAGCTGAACATCCTCAAGTTGTCCACCAGGTCCACCTTCACAGCCTTCAGGAGGCGGGCCAATGCCTGGACCCCATGTTTCACCGAATCCGGAACAGTCTGCACCGCCACCGTTCTCATCGAGGAAGGTCTCACCGTGGTAACAGAGCAAGAAGTATGGGAAGCCCATGTCGCCTTCGCCATTCATCATTGTTGAGTGGTAGTGGTAGATCCCCTCTGGAAATTCAGGGGTTGGGCCGAAATGGCCGTTGCACACATCGAGATGGCCGAGGGTTTGGTCGTACTCATAATCGTCAATGCCATTGTAGCCTGTCTCGCCTTCCTTAAGCCTGTATGAACTCTTCATCTCCACGATGTTCATTTGGTCATCATAGCCCCAAAGCCCGTAGATTGGGTAGCCGTCCATGGCCACACCAATGACCGCTGAATGTGAACCGTTGGCCGTATTTTGGGCCACAGCGGCAGGTGTGCTGATGTCGTAATCGAGCATCGTCTCCCCTTCTTCAGGGTGCCAGTGGAGGCAATTGGCATCAGCATGGTAGTGGAAGGTACCACCTTGTCCGTTGTGAGCGTGGCACACGCCGAGTTCAATCGGTTGACGGTCCTCATCATAGGCGCCGTGTTGGCTGGCCACAGCGTCGCCGCCGGGTCCGTCTTCAGGCCCGTAGAACGGTACGCCATTGACGGCGATAGCGACTTCCCCAAGGGCTGCTGCGCACTCGTAGTCGCCGTTGGCTTCCGGGCAGTTGGTGGCATCATGACCACCGGTTGTGTCATTGACAGGTGAACGGGGAATGACCCACTCGTAGTTTTGAGCACGCGTGCAATCGTTGCCTTGGGAACAGGCCAACGTCGATTCAAAGTCGTGATCTGGCAAGCCGTTGGTAACGATGGTGATGTGAGTTTCATTCATTGAGATGCTGACCGAACATTCGTGTGTTTCAACCGCAGCCGTGGTTAAGTCATCCACTTGGGTGATGTTTTGCCCTGGTTGGCAACGGAACACATCCAACCAAAATTGGCCCAAATCGGAAGCATCGTACGTTGGTTGAATCGGGTCTGTCGGATTGGTGGTGCCGTTGTCGGTTTCGTTTCCGGTGCTGTTGCCCGTTCCGTCATCCGTCCCGTTGTCTGTTTGATTGCCCGTTGAGGTATCGGTCGAATTTCCATTGCTGGCGTTCCCTTCCGTTTCGTTTCCTTGGCTCTCGTCGTTCGAGCCTGAATCATCCTCAGTTCGATCCACATCGACGACCATTGGCTCTGATGTGGTGTTTTCAAGGCCATGGGTGGCGGTGAAATTTAGGCTTACAACACCGGTCGCGTTCGTCGTCACCGTGAAGTTCCAAAGCCCGGAGGGGTCGGGTGTCATTTGCGCGATGCTCTCGTTTTCAAACACCACATTCACGAGGGTTTCGTTTGGATGCGCATGGATAACAAATCCATACATGGAGATCGTAGCACCATCATCTTCCGCTGAAATCAAGCTGAGGATTGGTGCGGCGTGAAGATGGCCATCGTCGTGAACTGGAACCGTCTCATTGACTGAAGTTTGTTCTTCAGGTTCCTCTTGATTCGCTGGAGGCTCTTGACCTACAGCAGCATCGTCGCGCTCGATGACGGCTGCGGCGAGGCTGGCGACAAGAATGAGGACCAAAACGCCCCATATCGCATCTTTGTTCATGTTGTGTCCATCGAGATAGCAGGCATAAGGTTAGCCCACTGGTAGGTCAAACTTGCCTCGAACAAAAATGGAAATCCAATGCAAGCACAAGAAAACGATGTGTTCCTCATTGCGTCCATGGTTCCCATGAACCAGACGCTTTGTTACGAATGAACCAATTTCCACTGCTTGCTGGAAGTTCAAGGTACTCGTAGCCGTCATCTGACATCACACCTTTGATGTCCGCACTGGGCACGGTCTCGACAGGCCTGCTTTCTTCTTCGAAGGGGTCAAGGGATGCTTGATTCATCGTGATCTTCTCGTTGAGCAACGCCATTCGCTCATCGGTGTCGAGCGTTGCTGACAATCCAAAGTACACATCGTTGTGAGCGATATGCTCCAACTCAGCAGGATGGGTGTTCATTAGATCACCAATGACGGTGAACAACTTCTCCCTCGTCTCTTTCTTGATTTCATTGTTGGTGTACCTCGCCGTCAAATCGCCCTTCATTTCGAGGAGTTCTTGCGTCAATTCTTCTGGGTTGCTGTAGTAGGCTTGAACGACCGATTGCAGGTAATTCAGTTCATTTTCTTCTTCCTTCGACAATTTTGAGTTTCGACGGAGCACTTGCACCCAGCGGAACGTATCCGGGAGCACCGATGCAACCGCATTGGTTTGCAAGAGTGAAAAGATGGCGAGCAAAATCGCTCCAATGCCTACAGATTGTGTAACGCCACCTGAAAGGAAGGCATCGTTGGATGATTCAACAACTTCATTGGTGTCGTAGACAAGTTCGCAACCATCGGTATCAACCTCGACGCCAGCCGTTGTCCCAGGACAGAGGTCGTCTAAATCTTCCACGCCATCGCCGTCTTCGTCTTGAGCCTGAACTTCTACAACTTCAAACATGTTCGGAATCCCGTCGCCATCGTCATCAGCGCATCCAAAGAAACCGCTGGCTGTTGATGTGCCTGCAATTTGAGGGCAGAAATCCGACATAAGAGCCCCTTCGATGTATTGGCCAACACCAGTGAACCCAGCCGTCGTGTTCCATGAGGCATTCCCCCAATTATCGCCATACCCATCACCATCGACATCTGACCATTGAGAGGATAGTGTTGGGAAAGCATCAGGATTGTTTCCTGTGGTGTTGTCGCCATAGCCATCGCCATCGGCATCCATCCATTGAGTTTGATCCGACGGGAATATATCGAGCAAGTCGACGACCGTGTCGCCATCGGTGTCGAGGAAGTTGTCGATGAGCGGGTATTGATCGGCATTGTCACCAATTCCGTCACCGTCCGTGTCCGTCGTCTCCGAAGCATCGTTCGGGAACGCGTCGGCGTTGTCGCCGACACCATCGCCATCGGAATCCATCGTTTCGTTGGCATCGAAGGGGAAGGCATCCCCATTGTCGCCAACGCCATCGCCATCGCTGTCTTGGTATTCGAAGTAGTCAAGCGGGAACACATCGCTGTTGTCGCCAACACCATCGCTGTCTGAGTCCGCCGTTTCATTTGCATCATACGGGAAGGCATCGCTGTTATCACCCACGCCATCACCATCAGAATCCATCGATTCTGTGACATCCGTTGGGAACGCATCGCTGTTGTCACCAACGCCGTCGCCGTCGCTGTCCATCCACTCTCCAGCATTATTCGGGAATGCATCGCCTGTGTCGCTGTAACCATCGCCGTCGGTGTCAGGGCAGCCAACTGCATCGTTTGTGACTGGACCGGCAACGAGCGGGCAATCGTCGTATTCATCGTTGATCCCATCGCTGTCAAAGTCGTCCGGAAGGTAGAATCGGAACGTGTTGCTGGTTTGGTGCTCAACCCCATCAACATCCCAAATGGAAGGAGTGACTGTACCCGCTGTTGCGCTGAATTGTTCTGAAGTGTGGCCTGGCGTGGTCAGGACAATTGTGGTGTCGTTAACCACCGTTCCAATGACTGAACCGTATGATCCAAAGTCCACCCTTACTTCGTACGTTTGAATCATACCAGTGGACCGGTTCGCGTACTTCAGGCGCTTGTTTGAAGTATCATAATAGGCGATGTGAACCATGTTGTCGTCATCAACAACGATGTCATTTCCATAACCAACATCACCAGCACTGTCGATGGTCATCGATTGACGTGAGTCCCCTGGGGCCACCATGCTGTAACCGAGGTCTGAGCCGCCGTTGTATTCCGAAATGTGAACGATGTCGAATTGGTCAATGTACATGCTAAATGTGTTTCTTGAGTTGCCCTGATTTGAGACAGCCCAAGCCGAACCAGAGGCACCATCAGCAAAGTACGCGGTATTTCCAGCAGCATTGGAGCTGTAAACAAGATGAAGTCCATCGTTCGAGTCAACAGCCATAGCGCTATGGTAGCCAACCCCGGCGCCGTTATCAACGGTGTAGCGTTGCCATGAACCACTGATGTTTGAAGCGATCAACATATCCATGTTACCATGGTGCCTGTATGCAACATGGACAAAGCCGTTTGAGTCAATCGCAATGGAAGAGTCACAACCAATGTACGTGGTTGTGTCATCCAACGTGACCGTTGTCCATGAAGACCCGTCATGATAGGATAACAGCGCCGCATTGCAGATGTATCCATCCCTTGAGTAGGAGATATGTGGCCGATCGTTCGCATCAAGGGCTATGGAAATTTGGTCGTTCTCGACGTTGGACTTGCTCCAGTTATTTGTCCATGATGTTCCATCATACATGGAGTAGAGCAGGTAGCCTGTGCTCGAAATGCGGTGATAATAAGCGATGTGAACATTATCATTGCTGTCAATAACGAGGTCTGCATTACTGCACGCATCACAATCCCTAATTTTGGCATGTGCCCATGTTGAACCATCATACGTGCTGTGCCAAAAATCATCACTGTCCATATTTGAGGAAACAATGTGGACGGTCCCATTTGAGTCGACACCAATCGAAGGATCCCAGCCGCTGGATGTAACATAGTTCGCTGTCGTTGTTGTCCATGTGTATGACTCGCCATCGCTCGTGACGTTCTTGTACGCCATGTCGAGGAAGCCTGTCCCGGTGATGGTGATTTCTTCACCGCCGGTCGTCGATCCATGGACTGGACTCACGCTGTACGTGGTGGTGCGTTCACCAACCGTGTGAGCATCTTGAGAAAGCGAGAGATTTGCATCCGACTGATGCTCATCACCAAGCAAGAGTGATGGAGTCGCAATCATCCCGAGTAACAGAATTGTAACCATGAAGATTCTTAGTCGCACAGACCTACTATTGCACAGCAATGTAAAAAAGGTCCGTCGGGCCAAATCGGCGATTGGTTTCTTAGGAATGTTTTTGATTCGCTCACCAGTGAGAAAACTGTGCGAAGCAAAGCCACCTTGATTCTTCTCTCGATTGGCTTGCTTCTAACGCTCAGCGTCTCACCATTCGTGACGGCCCAAGGTAGCCAAGAAGCAACGCCTGAATTGATGACGCGCATCATGATGATGCCCCCCGATGCAGAAGTAACTGGCATGCACATTGATGCAAACGGCCATTTCTTTGTCAACGCCATGCATCCTGATGAGGCCAATTACAAGGCAACCGTCGGGGTCATCAATGGAGTTGATTGGAACAACCTCGCTGAAACGGTCCCCGAACTTGACGCTTCCAGCAGTGAGAACGACATCTGGCACGGAATACGAACCTCTCACGGGACGTATCAGGTGGTCCTGCAGAGCGGGGATGCCCTTTCCGAAGGTGGTGTCGCAGGTGGCATTTATGCTGCTGATGATGGCAATCAACTTCTTGTCAGCAAGAAACCAGACTACAACGCATTTGTCCCGCTCACCGATGATGGTACGCGCGGCTACCTCTACACCGCATGGGAAGACCGTCCAGCAGGCATTAGCCAAGTGGAAATAGAATGGGACAGTGCTTCCTCTGAATGGAATTTGTTGAACAGCAAGATGTTGGACCTCAGCAGCATTAACGGTGGCTGGGTGCTCTGTTTCGGGAGCATGAGCCCTTGGGGATCGCCACTCTTCTCTGAAGAATTGTATTTCGATGATACTGAGCATTGGAACGATGACAGTTTCAGGTACCATTCCGATCAAATCAAACTTGAGAATTACCTCGGCCATTATCCGAATCCCTACGATTACGGTTACATTGTTGAACTCGAAAACGCGACATCAGTCGAACCAGATTTGGTCAGGCATCTCGCCATGGGCCGTTTTTCTCATGAAAATGCGGAAGTTATGCCTGATCAACGAACTGTGTATCTTACCGATGATGGCTATGATACGGTGCTCTTCAAATTCATTGCAGATGCAGCAGGGGACCTCAGCGCAGGGACACTTTACGCAGCGAAGGTCGACCAAGACTCGACTCGGGATTCTGCCATCACAGGATTTGATGTTGAGTGGATGGAGATGGCCTCATCATCAAACGCTGAAATTCAAACTTGGATTGACGACTATGATGGCATCACAACCGATGACTACGTGGCTGGACAAAACGCCTACATTTCAGATGAAGACATCAATGATTGGGCAGAATGGCGTCTGAATCAAGACCTCAATGAAGACGGTGCAATCGGCACGGCGGTCGATGACCGAGTGGCCTTCCTTGAGTCTCGTAAGGCCGCTGCAGCCCTTGGTGCAAGCGATGAATGGAACAAAATGGAAGGCGTCGCCTTCAATGAAAATGTTCCAGATAATCTCTACCTTGCTATGTCGCGAATTGAATCAGCCATGAGCGACGGGCAGGGCGATATTGATGTCACACAAAATTCCTGTGGCATTGTCTACCGAATGACGATGGGCGAAGGATGGAGTGTCAATCGAATCGATCCTGTCATCTCTGGCGGACCCTACACCTCTTCAGCCCAGTACAAATGCGATGTCAACAACTTGGCTGGACCTGACAACCTTCTCGTGCTTGATGATGGACGGGTCCTCATCGGTGAAGATACCAACAATCACGAAAGCAACATGGTATGGCTATGGGGCGAGAAATCTGTCTCCGTGAAAGGAAACGAAACCATCACTGTGAATGCGGTGAATGTGGCCAGCACGCCGACCGATACCGACGCACCTTGGACCTATACCTACCAAGCAGAAGTGGCCCAACTTCACACTGGTTCAACCTACACCGCCTTCATTTCCGTCAAACAAATTGGAGATGAAGCACTCAAAGGGTTCTGGTTGTGGAGTGGAATTGAAAGCAATGGTGAGCAACATGAGGATTCCTTTTCACTGCAAATTGGCTGTTACCTCATCAATGCCTCCCTCTACGAAAGCGATGATCTCAATGCTGATGCGAAGAATGCGACGTTGCTGTCTTCCTCAACCTCTGAGTTCGTTGTTGGGAATGGGGTATGCCTCGATGGCGTGTACGATGATGGAGTGGTGGATCCTCAAGAGGAGCCTGATGTCAGAACGGATGAGAATACGCCTGGATTTGGTACGATCCTCAGCCTTATTGCAGCGCTTGGAGCTGTCTGTGTTGTCTCGCGTCAGCAACGCTTCTGATGCGTGTTGCAAAGCATAGCCAATCGAAGAACGCACTGAAAGCCCTTTGAAAATCCAAATCCGTTTCAATGGGTATTCGGATAGACCCTTGCGAATGGTCTGATCGAGTATGGAAACCGGAGCAATTTTAATCTATTCGTGGCCTATGGAAAAGCGATGGCCGGTACATTTCTCCAATTCATGCTGCGTGGACTGAAAAGGGATATGCTGCGTGAACTGAAATGGGATATGAGACGCAAAATTAGTGATTTTGTTGTAGGTCTGGTCCCAAAACCGGTTCGAAAAATCGTTGGTTTGATTCTGATAATTTTCGGTGTTGCAGCAATGGTTGGAACCTGGACTGCAGGAATGTTATGGTTCCCAGACTCTGAGGTTATGTTTATCATTGGATTCGTCATTGTGGGTATAGGTTCAATTGGTTGGGGCATAGCTCTTCTGAGGCATAAAGGCTGATGAAGTTCGTTTGAACCCAAGGGGTCCCCTTGCGAAACCCGTCCTTTCAATGGGTAGCGTCTGTATCGACCCACTGAATCCCCTTTGTATCGAAAAATAAAATGCAAAGGGGTTTCGGATAACCCCTTCCAACTTATCCGAATCGGTTGGTTCATGCAATAGAACTCTATCGCAAACATATGCGAGACATTACGCCTCTCTTTGAAGGAGAACTATATTCATTTGAAGATAGACCTGAAGAACCAATACCTGATATCGCAGCGGGTCTTTATTCGATCTGGAGGGGAGAACAGTTCCTATATGTGGGAATTGCAGGTAGAGACCTAAACAAGACTTCGTCAAGAAAGGTTAGAGGATTGAAAGATAGGTTGCGCGCTCACTGGAAAGGAGGATTGGGTGGTGACCAATTTGCTGTTTATGTTTTTGAGAGATTACTGGCCCCTGAAATCACTCGTAAACAATTAGATGAAATGGGCAATGGTGAGTTGACATTAAATGGATTGAATCGAGCATTTATTCGTGGTAATCTCTCTTACAGATTTCTTGTGACTGAGAAATACGCAGAAGCGATGAGTATTGAAAATCTCTTGAAGTCTGGTAGTCTTGAAAAATATCCAAAACCCTACTTGAATCCAACATAATACAAAGGGGCCCCCTCTGTATTGAGGGGTGTTGGAAGGGTACCCTCGTCATACCCATCTGTACAGAGGGTATACGACGGGTTTGTAATGCAAATATAATTAATTACAACTAACAATCAAGGTCAAATTATGGCACTAATATATGTGGACATGGATAATGTGATTGTTGATTTCAAATCAGCATTAAGAAAAAGAGGACTGCCTGAAGACACAAATAATGCCGATGATATTGATGGCATATTCAGCGAAATGGATCCGATGCCAGGCGCAATTGCAGGTTACAATAAACTTGACGAAATGGGTCATGATGTTTACATATTATCCACTGCTCCTTGGAAGAATCCTTCTGCTTGGTCAGACAAACTTCTATGGGTAAAAGAACATCTTGGGAAAGTTGCTTACAAGAGGCTTATTCTTTCTCACAATAAAAACCTGAATAGTGGTGATTACTTGATTGATGATAGAGTTGCTAACGGAGCAGGAGAATGGGGTGAAAAACTTCTGCGATTTGGTTTCGATAAAAACGGAGAACCCTTTGATTATCCAAATTGGGATTCAATAATTGAATTTTTTAAATCTGTAAATTGAAGGCACCAACTAATTGATCCGGATACATCATGAGGGTTTGTCCGAATACCCCTTTGCATTTTATTTTACCACACAAAGAAGATTCTGTTGGGTGGTATAGACGTCACCCTATCACTCATTTTGAGCGCGTGGACCCCCTCGTTCGCATGATCCATGTTCGGCCGTATATCCTTGGCCGGGTAACGATTGGTAGCAGGCCTGTGAATCAATAGATCCACATGTTCTCAAAAGCCATTTGAACTTCACTTTGTGGTGAGTTTCAGCCATGGCTTCAGTGTACGATGGTTCTTAGCAACACTGAATCCAAACTTCTCTTCGATGGCACGGTCAAGGAGCGTAAAGTCACCATCCATTGTCGCAACCAACACTGCACCGATTTCTGGAAGAGGTTGACTAGCAAGATGTGTTGCTAGCCGGTAGATGTCCAAGTCGGTTGCTTCGGGGTAAATATGCCGATTGTTCATTGTGGTCCTGTATGTTGGGCCGCGTGCCTGCTTCAATTCAGTAAGGTCAGCAAAGACATCGTCGTGTTTGAGGAGGAATTCAGTCAGTTCTTCGGATTCTGTTGGTAACTCCCCGAGCATTTCAGAAGTGGGCGTCCACGTATTGAACTCCGCAAGAACCTCATCAACGAGTTTGAGAAGTACCGATTCACTGAGGGCATTCTCAAGCTTTTCCGAAGCGATCATAGCGCTCCTAAATCGGTAACTGATTCGGTTGTCCTTTGCGAACTGTTTCAATTCGCCGCGAACATCTTCGGGAATCATGAGGTGAAGTTGTTTTGCATTTGCATGATGGCGTAAAACATCGTGGAAACGGTTACTTCCAATCGTATTGAGGTTTGCTCCAAAGACCAACTCCATGTGTTCATACACCTTTTCTACGAGCGCGTCAACAAGAATGTTGGTATCAAGAATAACGAGTGGAGCCAATTTTAAATTGTGTAAAAAGCGGCGCTTTGAGGTGGGGATACTTTCCTTATATTGTGAGAACAGGGTTTGCTCAACACCAGCCAAACGCTGGCGGTCAGTGATTTTGAATTTCGTAGAATTCTGAGCTCGTTCAAGGTACATAAGCCCCTCAAATGCTCCGTCCTCAGCAGCAGATTTTGCGATATCGTACACCTCGGTCATCGAAGGTGAACTTGTCATCATTGCTTGACGGAATTGTTGCTCGGATTGGTTGCGTGAGCGGCGATTGTCCTTGCTGATGCGAGTGGAGGCTGCAGTAACACGACCAAGGAACGGGTCTGGCGGGAGTACGTGCGCCTTTTCATAGGGGTAATTTCGCAAAAGGTCCAATTCTTCTTCAAGATAGATTGTTCGCGATTTCTGGATGATGTTCCCTTCAACATCTTCTTCTTCGTACGTTTGCTTGCGTTGAACAAAGCGACGGATCAAACGAGTCGCCCCGTCGGTGTCGGTAAGCGCAGTATGGCATACGTTGAGATAGAGTTTGAACCGTTCAGTTATGGCTGCTTTTAGTGCTGGGACCTTATTGAGCAGACTAATTGCCTCGTCCCATTGTTTAGCGTGGGCGTAATGAATCAATGATTTTCTGTAAAGGGTGATGGGAAGAGCAAGAATTGAATCATCGTCTTCACCGTTGGTTTCGCCGTCTGCTTCTTTGCTCGCAACACCAGTGAACAACTCGGCCGCCCTAGAGTATTCCCGAGCGGAATTTAATTCATCGCCATTTGATGCAAAGAGAGCTGCGCGAGCAAGAGGGGCCCAGGGTGAGCGTGGGTTTGCTTGTTGATACCAATCCACAAATTGTGGAAGGCCAAGGTCATGGTCCAAAGCGAGATAAGAGAACGAGGGGATCAGGCGTACTGGGAGAGTTTCTTCGGTAATCAAAGCGTCAACTGCTATTGCATCATCGGGCTTTGCAAGCCCGATATGATAGGTTTGCAAGAAACCGTTCATCGTCAACGTCAACAGAATGACCTCGAAGAGCCTGTGTTCAATATGTGAAAGTTCCAATTCGTCAAGGCTGCTACGCATCTTGTTGATGTTGGTGAGGCTCACAACGCCACCGCTGCCGTTCTGTGACAGGGCTGCTTTGATTGGAGAATAGGCTTTGAGGGCTGTTTTGTTGAGAACTTCAACAACTTCGGGAGTTTCCTTGTAAATTCCTTCGAGCAGCAAAAGGAGATGCTCGGCGACTGGACTGAACACTTGAGGCACTTCTGCGCCGTGAATGGCTTGGAGGGCTTGTTGTCGGCATTGCTTGAGTTTCTCACCCATGGTAACGGATTGGTGAGCAGTCGTCACATGAGATACAAAGAGAGCCTCATACGGATGAGTTAGAGGAAGCATTTCGTCTTGAGAGAATACTTGGCAGAGGCGTTCGAGGTCCAGCGCGCCCATCAACAATTCAATGATGGGTGATTTGGCTTCCTCCCAAGAGGTCCCTTGTTGGTCGCATAGACGCTGAGCTACCGCGGTTCTAACTTGATTGGAAAGACCCTCATACTTGACCATCGTGAACCAAGAGCCGTCGTCTAAATCATCAACATGGCTCATCAACCAATCTTCAGCATCTTGGCTTTTGAGGGAAACGATAAGCGGAAGAAGTTCTGAAACATCTGACGATGCATCAAGACTGAGCCCTTGCAGAACCTCAATTGCTTCCTTGTCCTTCTTTTCGTTGTGGAGTGCCTTCAGTTGCCACCATGTCAACCGGTCAACTGAATCAGTGATTTCTGCTTCACTTAACAGATTCAAACCTTCGGAGAGTTGCTTCGAGCTTAGGTTCTCTGCTGAAGCAGGGGCTTGTGACCAAGCCAGGCGGCGGCGAGCGAGTGTCAAGGCGTCATCGGCGGTGAGTGCAAGGATGGCCTTCCAATCAGATACCGTCCCGTTGCGTAGCATCTCCAGGTCCTGGAGGGCCTCTGTGAGGTCTTTATTCGCAGTGGTACATGCTTTGAGAGTTGCTTTACCCAACGATGTTCCAGAATGAATTGAAAGGTGAAGGCTAACAAAAGCCAAGGTCCCTTTGAGAGCCATGAGGTGTGCGTCGGGCTGAATCGGGCGCCCTCCCGAAAGTTGATTGATCACTTTTTGCAAAGCAACCTTGGTTTCAGCATCATCTGCTGCATTGATGGCCAATTGAAGAACAGCGGTAAGAGATTCTGAGTCCGAGGGGTCAATTCGAAACACCTCAGAGTCAATGGATTTCTTAGCCGATTTCTTGGCAGCCTTGCCTTTGGGGAAGGCTAAGAATTGTGCAAGAAGGGTCGTTTTCTCAGCAATGGTGTGCCAAACGGGATGAACGCCCTTTGCCATACAAACTTCACGCAATTTTGTTTCTTCACTGTCCCACGCTTCGTCCCAAGAATCAGCGTCCAGTTGTTTGTGGATAAGAAGCGCAGCGAGTTGAAATGCCGTTGAAAACGGTTGGTCGGCGATGATTGCATCGGGCTTTGGAAGCCAGTCCATATGGGATGAACCGCTGCTACGACCGCTACGACGCATGCGCCCACGTTGTCGGGGCATGGAAGGTCGGCGGGAAGGTGAAGCGTCATCATCATCTTCTGCCGCTGGAGGCTCTGCTTCATGGGCGGCAAACACGAGAATTGAACGAAGGGGTTTGTCAAGCATCTGCCAAGCCGCTTCTTTGTTCATTGTGGCGACTTTGACGTTGTTTGACATCGGTTTGGAAAATGCCGCTTTGAGGCAGGTTTCCATGTACGATTCCTCCAACAGCGAGCCCCCTAGGGTTTGGGGCCTATACGCGCCGCTTTGAATGCACCGATGCTGATGTTTGGGTTATAGGCCTAGAAGGAACACATAGTTCAATGAACAAAAACCTCTACGGAGGAGCGAGGAGCATCATGGAACTTGTCCCAATGATTGCACTTTTACTCCACCCATTGCTAGCCAGTGGCTTGGTTGTATGGATATGGTGGCAGTATTCTTGGCGCAAGAAATCATACGAATTGAAAGGTGAATCAAGGGCGCAGTATCTTGAACGTCACGAACGCAATGGTGAACGGCTGCTATGGGCCACAGGCTTTGTTATCCTCGTTGCGTTCACGGGAAGAGCGGTGAGCGGCTGGTATTCAGACGGGGATTTCACATCCAATCTACTCCCTCAAAGTCTTCATGGCTTTATGGGACCTGTTGGCTTTGTTCTCATGGTCGTTCTCACACGAATGGGAAGAGAAGCCCGAGATAAACGAAAGGCTGGTGAATCATTCGCAACAGCCAAACTCAAGCACGGACGTGCGGCAGACATCATCATCTACCTTGTTTTCATTCACGCTTTCTTAGGATTCATTTACACCTTTGATGTTCTATCAGGTGTGTAACCCCAAAACGCCGATTCATATACACCTTGTTTTTCGCCGAAACATGGAAGGCGCAACCGACCCCAAAATGCTGGAAGACCGGCTATTTTACAAAATGGGATTGCTTATCCACGACCGAAGAAAGTTGATGATGGCATTCGGACTTGTTTCGTGTGTTTTGATGGGCAGCCTCATCACAATCGGAGCAGATTGGGCGGAAGGATTTGGAGAAGATGATGTTGAATCCGTCAATGCCGGAAGACTCATCTCAGAACGCTTTGCTACCGATGAGGATGATGGGGGGCCATCCTTCAGATACGTCGTCTTTCACCCAACTCTTAACGACACTACTTCCGAGTGGCAAGATGCAGTCAGGGAAGCGCTCTCTACGTTTGAGAACCACCCTGAAGCGACGATTGAATACTCTTGGGACGTGGATGATGTTGACCGTGATGATGTCGTTGCACAGGACGAAGATGGACATTATGCCATCAACAAAGTGACCTTTAGCACGGACCGGAAGGAAGCAAAACTTTTGGTCACTGACTTGCATGATTCCATTGATTTGGACAGCGATTTCGAAGGATGGATGACCGATGGTATCTTTGTGGAGTGGACCTTCGATGACCGAATCAAAAAGGACCTCATCAAAGCAGAAGTAGTCGCTGGACCCCTTACGCTTCTCATCCTAGGATTGATCTTCGGTTCAGTCATTGCCGCCCTCTTGCCAATGGGGGTGGGTGGAGGTACTTTGGTGGCCGCAGTCGGAATGACGATCTGGTTATCCAATGTAACAGACGTGACCGTTTATGCCACCAACATTGTCTCCCTTATCGGCATCGGCGTCTCCATTGATTATTCGTTATTCTTAGTCAACCGTTTCCGGGAAGAATTGGACCGGGGCCATGATGTTCGGACGGCGACCGCTATGAGTTGTGCTACTGCTGGAAAAGCAGTGTTCTATTCTGGCATAACCGTTGCAATCGGACTCATGGGGATGTTGTTTTTCACCAACACTTCGCTGCCATCACTGGGGATCGGTGGAACCATCGCAGTCACCATTGCCATGATTTACTCAACCATCGTGCTGCCAGCAGTTATGGCTGCTCTTGGACCACGAATTAACAACTTCAAAATCCCCTATGCACTTGACATGCGAGCAAAGGACGATGGGATTTGGGCAAAGATTGCTAAGAAGGTCATGGACCGACCTTGGGCCGTCCTCATCCCCACCTTGATCTTGCTTATTGGTGCAGGACTACCCTTTGCTTACGCTGAATTTTCACTGTCCTCTTGGAAGGCCTTGCCGCCCGATGATGAATCCCGCCAAGGCATGGAACTGATTGACGAATTGTGGCCAGACCAAGCCGCAAATTCAATCTTCATCGTCATTGAAACCGATGGCGCAGACCCCCTTTCCGAGGTTAATCTGAGGGCTCAACACGCTTACGTTTTGGAACTACTCAACGATTCAAGAGTCTCTGGAGGAATTGGCGTTGCACTGCCCTCTCCTGGAATGACTGCTGATGAGGTCGTCCAATTCTGGGCCGCGCCCGACGAGGTGCTGCCTGAAGAGCAGCAAGCAATTCGTTTCAGCCTCCGACAAGCCTTCGTTGGAGACAACGCAACGATGATGTCCATACAACTCGTTGGAGCCCAAACTAATGTTGACTCACGGGAAACGGTCGAAGACATCCGGGAAGACCGAGAGGATTTACTCAGCGAAATGACCGGAGAAAACGACCAACTCCTCGTTGCGGGGTTCGCAGCATACAATGCTGACAATTTAGAAGCGATTGCAGACAATCTCCCCCGAGCACTGGCCTTCATTCTTATCGCTACGTGTCTCCTGATCTTTTTGCAAGTACGGTCTGTCGTCATCCCAATCAAGGCAATAGCGATGAACATCCTCTCCATCTCAGCCTCCTTTGGTATGCTCGTATGGGTATTCCAGTGGGGCTATGGTGCAGAACTTCTGAACTTCACACCCCAACCCATTGACTCGGGGAACCCCGTCATCATGTTCTGTATCGTCTTTGGATTATCTATGGATTATGAAGTCCTGATGCTCTCTCGTATTCATGAAGAGTGGGAGCGTACGGGAGACAACACCCTCGCTGTTGCAAACGGCCTGCAGAAAACCGGTGGCCTCATCACAGGAGCAGCTGCCATCATGGTTGTCGTGTTCAGCGCCTTTGGGCTCTCTTCAGTCATTATCCTGAAACAAATTGGGCTAGGACTGGCCCTTGCAATTCTCATTGATGCAACGCTCGTCCGGGCACTCGTTGTACCATCTACCATGCGCCTTATGGGCAAATGGAATTGGTGGGCTCCAGCGTTCATGAGAGGGAAAAAATCCGCTGTAGGAAGGGATTCCTCTGAAGATGAAGGAACTGTTTGATTGGGCAAATCTTCAAAACAAGACGACCGGAGGATTCGCTATGGCAAAGGACCGTACACTGAAGAAAGTGAACAAGTTGCTCCACCGTGTTGAAAAACACATTGAGGAGACCCGTGATGCCCTTGAGGACTTGGAAATCGAGTTTGAAGTCCTAAAAGCCGCTGTAAAACGGCTGAAATCTGATGATCAACCCGCAGAGGAAATTCCAGAACCTGAGTTGGATATTGAAAATGCTTCCAACACATCCAGTATGCGGAAATTCTGATTCAGCGAATCGCCAATACGGTTTCCCGTTGCGACCACATCTCCAGCCAATGCTCCAGATTCTCTTTGAGGCCTGGTGATTGAATGCGACACCCACATGCATTGGCGTGCCCTCCTCCCGTTGGGTCGAGGGCAGTAGCCATACGAGAGAGGTCATACCGACCTTGGCCTTCTTTTAGAAACGAGTTGGCGTAGAAACTTGCAGAGAGAGCCGGACGCCCGGGAGTATCAATTGACCCGTCTGAAAAACCGTGGATGATGCAGCATGCATCCACGGCATCTCCTGCCCAGGCTGTGACGAGATAACCGTTGATTCGCAGGGGAGTTTCATCCAATCGGCATACTGCAAGTCGGTCATGTATTTCTGTATGCGCTGCAATGTGTTCTTCTGCTGTTTTTCGCTCTTGCTGAACTCGCTGCAAATGAGGTTGAACAGAAGGATGTTGAAGAAGGGTTTCAAGGGTCATGCCTCCACTCAGTAAAGTGACCACTTCTTGCATATACTCGGGCTGCCGTGGAGAACAGGTACGCGCAAATTGGACGACTGGCCCATCTTCAAGAAAGGCTTCCAGTGAAATTCCCCCGGAGTCCAGAGCGTCAACAATTGGCATCATTTCCGAAAGATGGTCCATGTTAACTACTTCACGTAGCAAATCGTAAGCAAGTCGCGCAGCTGATGGCGTGGCTTCCCAATGGCTCGTCCCTCCATCGATGCTGAAGGTTTCTGCTTCTGATGGAGTTGGACGATTGGTGAGGTGGTGGTCAACATACCATCCGCACTCGGGATGGAAGGGCAAGTCAACAAGTACAGTCTCTCGGTCGATAAGATGGTCAATTTGGCCTGAACGGATGAGGGCTGCGTGAGAAAATACGACTTCAGCTTCTGGCCGGAAGGCCTTCAAAACCGCTGCGCCACACAGTCCATCAAGGTCAGAATCAGCAACGATACGACGGTAGTGAGGGACCTCATGGGCTTGCAATGGTTGAACCGTCATGCCAGCCCCTTTCATTTCCCGTTGATGAATTTTAGGCGTGGCTCTTCCGCTATGACCATGAACAGGAACCTCGTCTCGTGGTTCATGGAGACCTCATGCGGCGTAGTTTTGGTCAACTACGGAACCGTTCTCCTGCTTCAATATCCGCAAGGGCATTGGGATTTGCCGAAAGGCCATGTCGAGGATGACGATGATAACCGTCATTCAACTATGCTTCGCGAACTCCGAGAAGAAACAGGCATCTCAAACGTTGAACTCCTTCCTGGATTTGAGGAACGAACCGAATACTCCTTTCGGCATAGAGGAAAGAGAAAACAAAAGCAAGTCTACTGGTACATTGCTGAAACTGAAGAAATGACGGTCTCGCTTTCCCATGAACACCGAGGTTATCTCTGGCTGGATTGGGAACAGGCCCTCGAGACGATTACGCATGAGGAAACCCGAACCGTCGTACGGCAAGCCCAAATGTTTCACCGCTTGAACAGCAGGCAATGATCACAGATCAAGAAACGCGTCATCGTTTGAACGCATTTTATTCACTCGTTCCGCCACACCCTTTTCTGAGGAGCGCTTACCAAGAGGAAGCCAAAGAGTTTCTTCCTCACCCAGCATGACACTCACCCAACGCCCCATGACGAACAACCAATCCGATAATCGGTTGATGTAAACCAGTGCAGTGGGGCGAATCGCATCTTTACCTTCAGAATCCAGCAGATGAACCATTGAACGCTCAAGACGACGAGCGACGCAACGAGCGACGTGCATCGTAGCCACGGGCCCTTCACCCGTTGGAAGAATGAAGCTCGTCAATGGCGTGACATCTTCAAGCCAAGCATCCATTTCCTCAACGAGCAAATTTGACTGTTCCTCTCCAATAAGCGCCATGTATTCTGGTACTTCATCGGGCGGGCAAGCCAATTCTGCACCCAAGTCAAACAATTCATGTTGAAGGCGGCCAATTGCTTCAACCACAACAAGTTCAACCCGTTGTACATTATTTCGCTCACCACCATCTTCATGCCCGGGCATTCTCTTGACTTCCATCAAGACGCAACCAAGGATGCTGTTGAGTTCATCACACGTGCCGACCGTCTCAAAGCGAGGATCTGATTTCATCCGTCGCGAGCCATCAACAAGTGATGTTTCACCCTGATCGCCGCCTCCTGTATACACTCGTGTAATGCGAACCATGGGTCTGCCTCAAGTTATCGGAAGTCACGCTTCTATGAGGGGTTTACGGGAGGGGAATCCCTCTTCCATTCTGTAATACCATTCAATATCGGTCTCACCCATGCCCCAAGAGAATAAGGCCATACGACGGTCGACTACACCGTACCATTCCAATCGGCCTGGGTCCATACAAACAATGCGAGCCCCGATTCCTTCCAACCGAGCAACGTTGGCCTGCCATTGGCCAACCAACCTGCCGAGTTGTTCTGCAACTTCCATCACGTGGAGGTCATGCATGGGCAGTTGGTCGAGCAAAACTTCCAATTCATCCGTAAGGTCGTGAGCTTCATCACTCATTGCCTGTAACACCATGAGAACATTGGTCGCTTCTTTGAGGGAAGCCCTCGCTTCCTCTATGGTGACAATTTTTGCCTCATTTGGAAGAGGATAGGGCAGTTCTACTCCTGGTTCCAAGGCGTCCAATTCCATTGGAAGCCCTGTAAACAATGGTTCGTCTTGGTGTATACTCACGGGTGTTCCTTAATTTGACGACCTTTAGGTTCATCGGGTGCTTAGAATGTAAGAAGGTCGTTTTTGCGCCTGAATCCGCACTCCGCCTTCATCAGACCGCAGGGGTTGTGGCGGGAGACATCATCGGAGTTTTACGGGATTGATAGAACCTGTATCCGCCCATTGCAAAGAGGCCGCCCCACATGGCGAGTTCAAGGATGAGGACAAAATAGTAGACTGGGCCGAGGGATTTGAGCATGGATGTGGCGTCATAAGGCAAACCATAAATGGCGATATAAGCCGTCTGTGAGAGCAGGCTTGAACAGAACCAAATCGTTACTGCGAACCAGAGAATGTTACCTGCTGGCCAGTCTTCGGCAGATTCATAGGGTTCTTTCATGATACTAAATCAACCTTGAAGGATATAAGACCTCGTTTCTCATGAGCCCTCAAGGGCATGAAACAGGAAACGAATGTCCTATTCGGAGTCATCTAAGCGAGTCGGGAACATCTGTTCAGAGCCTCCAAGGGCTCGCAGCGACTCATTCAATGCAAGGATCCACTCGCTTGCAACAGAGGGTTGTCCCCCTGCATCCTCAAAGGATTCCTGCCATTTTTCGGCTTGTGTTGCGTCCCCATTGAATCTGTAAATTGAAGCCAAAGCGATGTAAGCCATGGGGTTCAGATGTTCCTCATCAGCATCCCATCCTTTCTCAAAGCAGTTAATCGCACCTTGTGGCCCTTCGAGTTGACCGCGTTGCAACGCCACCATGCCAGCTTGGCTCCAAGCGAGTGGAAGTCGCCCGATCAAGAGGCCTCTGAACACCATCCATGTTTGCCCTCCTCCTAGGACCACTAGGGCGAGGAAACCTGCCCATTGTTCCAGTTGATTGAGGTCTGGCCAGGTCAACACCATGAGTCCCCCGGCACCGATACAAAAGAGAAAACCAGACATTGGAGCAATGAAAACGTCACGTCGCGTCCGAACCATGTGGTGAACCCCTACAAGAACGCCATAGGACCCTATGACCAAAACAAGAGAAAGAAGAATGTTCAGTTCCATTGGACGAGGTGCAGATTCCCCAAGAAGCGTAAGTGCAGTAATGGAAGCGAGGAGCCAGCCAAACCGCCGTGAGATCTCTGGGAATGGTTGATGCCTGCTTCCGGCTAAAAGAGAGGCGGATACTACCGCCATTGATATGAAGACGAGGATTTTTCCAACGGCTGCATCGATAATCATCGTATCTCCCTAGTCGCTGTGATTCATCGGTTGAATATCATGCTTTGTGATAACCCGAACCGCGAGAAATTTCTGTTGCCCTGTAGAGTTGTTCAACCAACATAACCGTCGCAAGTTCATGTGGGAAGGTCATAGGGGAAAGTGAAAGTCTCGAAATCGTAGTGGTCGGTTCAGCCTTTGGCCATCCTTCTGCAGGGCCTATTGCAAGGTGGACATCGCCCGTTGACAAGCCCCATGTTTCCACGCGCTTTGAAAACGGAATTGAAGGCTCAAGAATACCTCCTTCATCCATAAGAACAAGTTCTCCACTCAATGCAAGCAGTTTAGCGAGATAGGATTGGGGAGTTAGTTTTGCAGGATGAGTCACACAACGAATGGAGCGTTGTTCCAGTCGTTTAGCGTACATCTCAATCAACGTAGCCAAAGCCTTGTCTTTCGTTTTCCCGTGGAGGTGAACGGTGATTCGGCCCATACCGAGCGCTCAGCGGTTGAGTTCTTCAATCCCTTGCGCGATGAACAGGTCAATTAACCAAAGGCACTGGTGGTTCTTCATGGGATGGTGGCCTTTCGGGAAAAAGTCAACCACTTCCCGCCCCGTGGTTAACGACCCTCTTCTCAAAGATACACGAACATGGATCAGCGAATTGCGCGATATCTGTGAAATGAATTTTGACCAGCCTGAAGAAGCACGGCGGCAAATTCGCCAAATGCAGGTGGAGTGGAGGGATGCAATGGAAGAAGGAATGTTGAATCCATCTAACCGTGAAGGGCTGGAAAGCAGAGCATTCCGCCTTTTGACCTGTACCGATAAAGAGTGGTTAGCGTGGCTGGATAATCTTGATTTCTGGAAAGCTGGATGGAAGCCAGAGAATGTTGGAGAGAACGAGAATTGAATAAGGGCGGTCCTCAGCCCTCAACATGGGTCAAACCCCAACCTTACACATGCTTTACACCTGCCCGTTTTGTTGGAAGGTCCGAGGATTGATTGAGCACCTCGGAATGGACATTGAATACATTCCAGTTAACGGTATGAAAATCAAGAAGGATGTTGCCTTCGCAGGCGACTGGGGAAAGGTCCCCGTCTTCACGGACGAAAATGGAGAACACGTCGTTGATTCAACACCACTTCTAAAGCACATTGATGCTGCATACAACGGTGGAAAAATGGCTGCAATGGGTGATGCTGAGCGTCAAAAGCAGTGGCTAGAATGGGTCGACCTTCACATGTCCAAAGCAACCGTTCCCATCCTCTATGGCTCCCTCGGCTCTGCCCTCAAAACAACGACTCGAATCTCGAAAATCGAGAAGTTCGGCTTCTTTTCTAAGCGACTCTACGCCTGGGCAGGATTCCCAATCATGTGGGGAATTATCGCAAGAAAGCGCGTCAAAAAGGACGGCAGAAAGCCCAAACAACTCTGGCATGATTTGCTTAGCGAATTTACTGACTCACACAACGGTGAAGCGTTCTTTGGAGGGTCAAGCCCGGATTTGGTCGATTTTGCAGCCTTTGGCTACATGCGTTCGGTCTCTCCGTTCCCTCAATTCAAACTGCTCACCGACCATGCTGCTGGAATCTCCTGGTACAACCGTATGGAACGCACGCTTGTGAAGTGAGAACATGGTTCGCTTCGGGTCCATCGACTTTCAAGAAGTCGCCTCGGATACGCTTGTTCTTGGAACAAACAAAGGCGGATGGATTTACTCAAGTCAGCGCCCAGCCTACGAAGTCCGGCTACCTGCATTTTTCATCATGAATGAACTGCTTACCCGTGCTGATGTTGCAGCGGCACTCCAGGCTCCGACTCAATCGGCAGAGGCAGACCTACCGATGGACGACTTAACGGCAAACGATGTCGAGGAACTTTGTCAAGCGATGATGGAGTCTTCAGAATTCAAAACATTTTGCAACGAACATGAAGGGTCGTGGGAACTCCGTCTTCCCTCGGAATCTGAATGGTATCTTGCCCAACGCGAAGGAGCGTTTGCCCTGAGAGTCGGCACCAATGAACGCCTTGCAGACGGTCCTGCCTCAAACAACAGGGGGGCCATGATGGATGGGCGACCTCGTCCAAACGAATTCATCGGACCTGCTTCCTCACAATCCGCAGTCATGGCAATTCATCCGCGCAATGCAACCGTATTTGCAAAAGGAACGGTCCCGTCTCAACGGCCCCTTCCTGGAGTCTATGCGCGCTTGGTACTCTCGCCAATACGAACGTCCTCGGCAAAGCGAGTGCCGTCAACAACTGACACATGGGCCAATATTCGTTCTGAACTCCTTTGGACCACCTTACTAGGAATCGTTCCTTCTTTTGCGATTCCAATCGCCAGGGGAATGGGAGCCTACGCCATCGACGGATGGTTCAACCTCTTTTTCGGAGGCTTGTGTGCTGGTTTCATAACCGGTGCGATTTGGAGACCAAAACGCCCAACATTACGTTATGAGGATGTTCATTCCTTAGAAGATGCATCGGATAGTGTATCCCAATAAGATTCACTGCGGATGGCATCTGCAGCGCAGATGGTTGCCATGTTGACAATGTGACGAACGCCGTCTTGTCGTGCTACCAACTGAACAGGCCGGTCCATTCCTTCAAGAATTGGCCCTGTCATCTCAGCATCTCCAAGCTCCTCTAATAATTTGTAAGCAATATTGGCTGCCGCAAGATTCGGTAAAACCAAAACATTGGCTGGCCCTTCAAGATTCATGAACGGATACTCATCTTGAACAAGGGTGTTGAGCGCCGTATCGCCTTGCATTGGGCCGTCAATTACTAACGAAGGGTCGAGTTCTCGTGCCATTAAAACGGCGTCCTCAATCCGTTCACTTCGTTGGGCACGAGTGGAACCAAAGTTCGAGAACGAAAGCATGGCGACCTTTGGTATGACACCAAACCGTCGTGCAACCTTTGCGGTCTGAACGGCAATCTCAGCGAGTGTTCTGCTGTCTGGATAGACGTTTACCGTTGCGTCGGCAAGGAAGATCGTTCGTCCTTTGATGTTCATCATGTAACATCCGATGATACAGTGACTGCCTTTGGATTTACCAATCAGTTGCAAGGGAGGCCGTAGCACGTCAGCATAATTCCGACTTACGCCGCCAACAAATCCATCTGCATCGCCCAGTTGGACCATTTGACTTGCGAAATAAGGTCTGCTTTTGAGCAAACGTGCCGCATCTGGCCATGTGATTCCTTTGCGTTGCCTTCGTGCGAAAAATGCATCCGCATAGACTGTTTTACGTCGCTCATCGTACCTTGGGTCGTACCGTTCATACTCAAAGTGCAGACCCAATTCTCCAATCATTCGGTCAATGCGGTCAACGGGCCCGAGTAGGATTGGTTGACAGATGCGTTGTTCCGACAATTGTGCAGCGGCACGTAGAACGGCTTCGTTATCTCCCTCTGGGAACACGATTCGCTTACCCTTCCCTTTGACTTGGTTGATGACTTGGCGCATGACAGAATAGGACTCGCCAAGACGCGATTCAAGTTCTTCTTTGTAGCGGTCGATGTCAAAATCTTCAGCGCTAACTCCGGTGATTCCTTCATCAACTGCTGCTTGTGCTACCGCAGCTGCTTCCCAAATCAAAACACGGCGGTCAAAGGGTTTGGGTATGATGTACTCGGGCCCATATTGCATGACTACGCCGTCATAGGCTGCGGAGATGTAATCTGGAACGGGTTCTTTTGCAAGTTGAGCAAGCGCTCTAGTCGCTGCCATCTTCATGTTCTGAGTAATGTCTCGTGCGCGAACATCCAAGGCACCGCGGAAGATGTAAGGAAAGCCCAGTACGTTATTGACTTGGTTTACGTAGTCAGAACGCCCAGTGGCAATGATTGCATCCTGCCTAACAACAAGGATTTCTTCAGGCAAAATCTCTGGCGTAGGGTTGGCTAATGCGAAAATAATCGGTTTATCAGCCATGCTCTTGACCATGTCTTGGGAGACCAATCCGCCCCGTGACAGACCCAACATCACATCGGCTCCTTTCATGGCGTCACTGAGGTCCCCTGGTGCTCGGTCATGAGCGAAGGGCGCCTTGTATTCGTTCAACTCACCTGCATCCAGTCGCTTCTTGGTGACAATGCCTTGGCTGTCGACCAGCGTGATGTTCTTGATGCTCACTCCAATAGCGATGTAATGATTCGCACATGCAATAGCAGAGGCACCTGCACCAATGACTACTACCTTCAGCGTTTTGAGGGCTTTACCCTGTAATTCTGCAGCGTTAAGAAGTGCAGCGGCTGAGATAATCGCGGTTCCATGTTGATCGTCGTGCATGACGGGAACGTCGGTCGCTTCCGCAATACGTCGCTCAATCTCGAAGCATTCTGGGGCCTTGATATCTTCAAGGTTGATCCCTCCAAATGTTTTGGAAATGTTAACAACCGTGCTGATAAATTCTTCAGGGTCTTCGGTATCCACCTCAATATCAAAAACGTCAATACCTGCAAACGTCTTCAGGAGCAAGCCTTTCCCTTCCATAACAGGTTTACTGGCGAGTGCTCCGATATTACCGAGCCCAAGGACTGCGGTTCCGTTGGAAATAACGGCCACAAGGTTTCCTTTTGACGTGTACTTGTAAGCGTCTTCGGGACGCGCTTCTATCTCCAAACAAGGATAGGCTACCCCCGGGGAATAAGCCAGGCTCAATTCATGAGCAGTAGCGTGTGGTTTGGTCGGAACGACCTTGATTTTTCCACGCGGTTCTGCCTCGTGGTATTCCAGTGCTTCCTTGCGAAGCAATCGCTCTTTGGTTTCTCGTTCCATACGGACCCCTTATCCAACGGCTGACAACTATGGTTTGAGTGTTGTGTGAGTCCTTGCTGATGAGATGCGATTCTTTGAGGCTCTGAATCATGGGCGAAACCGATTTTGCGGCTAAATGAGCGCGATTTTGGGGCGATTTGTTGAATTATTGTATAGTCAAGAAGGAGCCCCTTTCAAATACCCTGAAAGTCCGGTGCGTCATATGAATCCAACCCGAAGGGCTGTGAACGACTCTCGAGCGGCTGGCCGCGCCCTATCGATGGTCCTGCTAATGCTGCTCATGTCAATGGCACCATTGCTTACCCTTTCGACGGTTTCCGCCCATGCTGAGCCCAGCGGAGTAACGTGGCCGCTAGAGGGAAGTAACGACACTGGATGGGTCACGCTTGATGCCATCGGAGCAAACGCCTCCGGTACCGGTGCTCAAGCAAGCGCAGATTGGAATCTGAGCTTTGCGCCCGGGGCCGAATTATCCAACGTCACGCTTGAAATCCGAGTAAGTGGAGAAGATGGAATGGTGATTGAAAGCCCGTTGCTTGCCGTTGAGGGTATGGGAACAAGTCTGTTTGATTGGTCTGGTTCAGGCATGCTGGGTGAATCCAATCAGTTCGACAATGGCGCCGTGTACGAAGGGCGTTTGAACCCGAACAGCAATTCAGACGCAGGTTGGACCTTACCATCCGATGCTGAAATCACAGATATGGTCATTCAAGCCCTGGCCCCTGTCGACCCCGCAGTCTCTCTACGTCCTGTTGAGACCATCATCAACGATTACGCAGTACACCCTGGCCTTGGATTCATGTATGTAGCCGTGAACAATGACCTTCTCATGCTTGATGTCAACGCGAACCCCATCGTCATTGATATGATGGAATTTACCAATTATATGGGCATCGATGAAATGGTCGTTGATGCAAACAATGGCCTCCTTCACCTCCTTGCTGGAGACGGTACAATGCATGCGTTATCTTTGGATAATTCAAGCCTCCAACCTGCCCTACCATCTCTCACAGAATCGTTTGATACCTTCATACTAACAACGAGCGGTGAAGTCTTCGGAGCTGACGCTAGTGGAGTTTCACAGTGGGACGGTGTCGGTTGGAACAGCGTTCAAACAACCAATGCAGGCACGATCATTCCGGAATCGGCTACAGCCATGATTGAAGTCAATGGTGTGCTCTACACTGCGTTTGAAGGCGCTGGAGTGTACAGATACGACTTGACAACAAACGCTCCGCTCTCGTCTTGGAATACCGGAAATACGCTTCATTCCGATGATGTCACAACAATGGCTGTTTCCGGAAATCAACTCCTACTGGGGTCGTCCGATAACGGGCTTGCCCGATTTGATTTCTCGGCAGGCTTTTGGCTCTCCACATGGACTGCTTCGAATTGGCTTGACAGCAACGATATCGCCGGCCTTGCAAGAGTTGATTCGAACCTCTACATTCTAAACGGACCATCGCTCCACGTCTACAATACAACAAATGGAATATTCTCAACCACATACGCACTCTCCGACTTTGGTTTGCAATCTGAGGCTCAGGCGATGATGATCTGGGACGACCTTGGTCAAGCCTCACCAAGTCAAACAGGATTGCTTATCAGCGACGGGGAAGGAACACTCGCCCATTTGACACCTGGAAACAGCCCGATATTGGAAGGGAACATCATGCTCTCAAGTGGACCCACTACGGATGAAATGGGCCTCATTGAGGAAATCAACGGCATCCTTTACATCACAGGAAATGATGGAACTGGAATCAACCGATTTGACATAGGCAATACCGTCTGGTTGCCTTCTTGGCCGTTGGCTGATGATGTACTGGCTATGGGTTCGGATGGTACAGATTTGTTCCTCGCAACGTCCAACAGCACTGTCGTCCAGCACTCATCTTCAGGCACGGTCCTAAACCAGTGGAACGGACAAGGTTGCTGGGCAACAGGCTCAGATTTCCTGAGCCTTGACATGAATGCGGATTCGATTGTGGCATCGTTGGAGAACGGCGGATTTGCAATTATCAATCGTTCACAACTCCAACAATCAGCATCTTCATGCATCGGTTACGACACCACCAACGGTATTCCTTCATCCCTTCTCGGAGACGTTGTGCTCAACGGTGGGAGGGCTTATGTGGCTACAGAAGACAAAGGTATTCTTCGATACGATATCACCAACGATTCATGGTTGACCCCGTGGGGCTCAACTGGAATTAACGGCGTAAATTATGCTGGTGTTGCCATGGTTGGCAACATCCTTCACCTCGGCCTCCAAGGATTCGGCGTTGTCCGAAAGGACCTTTCAACCGGAGAGATCCTTACGCCAATTCTCGCCAGCGGTAGGAATGCTCCACTGCCAAGCAACCAAATCTATGCGCTAGCAAGTGACGGTGTTAACCTCTACATTGGCACACAACAAGGCGCCAGAAAATGGGACGGAACACAAACGACGAACTTCGGCCAAGGAAGCAGTTGGCAAACCCGTCCAACGCAATTCTTTGACTTTGCAATTGAAGCAGGCAACGCTGGAGCTTTCATCTACGCAGGTACCAACATTGGCGTATGCAAGTACAGCCTTGCGACAATGGCCGTCAGTGACTGCCAAAACGTGTATGATGGCATGCCCAACTGGGCTACCTACAGCGTGAGTTACGACAGCAACTATGTTTACGGAGGCACGACGTCTGGAGTTGGGCTCATCACAAAATCAAACTTCCAACATGACTACAATTGGGGAGAAGGCACACAAACTGAAAATGCAGTTGTGGAAATCATGGGAGATATCGCTTACATCGGAACCGATGGATTAGGCGTCCTTCGTTACAATATCACTTCTAACGAATGGCTCACGCCGTTCACCGAAGATAACGGTGTTCTTGACGGAGGAAATGATGATGTTACAGGAATGGTGGCGGATATCCGTCAAAATTTGCTCTGGGTAGGTGGAAGTGACGGGTTCCAACTCATCAACGTCACTACCGGAGGCGAGGCTTACGACATTGAGAAATCAAGCAATCTCTACAGCGCTAATGGGGACCCATATGGTATGATTATTCACAATAACATCATGTATTATCATTCACTAACTGCGAGCGATGAAGTAAGTCGCCTTGACGTGTTTAACCTCACCAATCTAGGCAACATCGACATCGGCTCCCAAGTAGGTGAAAACGGAGGAGATATTGTTGGCATGGATCTGGTTGGAGACATTCTCATGACCAGTGTTGTATCCCCTCAATGGTGGAATTCTGACGGCTCGGGCGGTATCGGAATGTGGAACACTACAAGCAATTCTTTTGAAAACAACATTCTCCCAACAGGGTCGGTTGACAGAGTCACTTCGTACCGTTCATCCATCGGGAACACATGGGTGTCTTGGGGTGAACTCAAACTTGACCTGTATGCTCCAAACGGAACCCTAGTCAACTCTTGGGATACTTACGAACTTCCAATTCGCGGCATGGTTGAATACGACGGACATGTCCTCTTCGCAGCCGAAGATGGGGTTCATCGTTACAACGAAACTTCCAACCAATGGGCGGCAAAGTGGACTGCAGGAAACGGACTTCCGACCAATGCAGGAACAATCTTCTACGAACTATGGACCGACGGTGCTAACCTTGCTGTTGGAGGAGCACGCTTCCAAGGATGGGGCGGATTCGCAGAGGGAATTATTTCTCTCCGAGACAGCACTGGCGCATGGTCGTCGTACGCAGCCGATTCATACACAAATATTCCAAACGGATATCCCATTTCAATGGAGATGTGTGGCGGAGCACTCAACATTGCCATGTACAACAATAACGGCGGAATTGCCCGCATTGACCTTCAAAATCAAACCGTACTTTCAGGATTTGACCGCTCGCAACTCGACGGGACTTCCCCCGCCTCAGTGACTTGCGATTCCGCAGACACCCTCTACATCGGATATTACAACGACAATCAACCTATTTCCAAATACAGTTTTTCCTCAAACTCGTTCCTTGCAAGTTTGACAACTACGAGTCACAACTTACCAAGTGACCGTATTTGGTACGATTCTCTCGCTCACGCAAACGGGCAACTCATCGTTGGCCATGGTATTGGCAACTCGGGCTCCAATCTCATCGGCGGAGGATACTCCGTAATGTCGTCAAACGGTGCAACAACGACTCAAGCCAACGTGCAAAGCGGTGGTTCATCAGTTACCTCGTTCCAGTGGCTTGGAGGCACAACAGGCTGGATGATGGGGCAAGCTGGCGGTTCATCGGGCTACAGTCACGTCTCAACATTGTCCACACTCGGCATGCAGAAAGTCGTCGACCTCCCAGGCTTAGTTAGCGGGCAGATTACAGCAATGGCTGGAAACTCAACGCACATTTGGGCCGCAACAGGAGGCCAAACAGCCCAAGGCCAATTCTCAGGCATCGGCGCTGGCCTCCTTCAAGGAACCTTCCAGCCCAATGGTGATGTTCAGTGGGAATATGGGTGGACCATGGCTGCGAACTCTCGCGCTACGGATTTCTACCTTCAAGGAGACCAACTCTACATTGCAAGCAATCCTACAGGATTGATGAAACTTGATGTCCCCAATAAGAATCTAGCTTCAATTACCGGCTCTCTTCACGACAAATTTGACCAAATGGAACTCTACAACAATCACCTCGTTATCGGTTTAGCCGGTGAAGGAGGAAGCCCTCCTGGCGTCCAAACCTTCGACCTCAATACGCAACAGTTTGACGGAGGACGGCTTATCGCAGGTCTGCCATCCAATATTGTCAACGGATTTGACGATTCAAACAACATCATGTACATCGGAACAAATGGTGGGCTTGGTCGGTTTAACATCACAACAGCAACAAACGATTGGATGGATTCAGTAACGATCAACAGCGGCCTCCAAGACAATGTCATTGAAGACGTCCTAGTAATCGGAACCAATGTCTTCCTTGCTACCCCGTCTGGACTGATTATTTGGGATGAAATCACAGAAACATCCACTCTCATGGACACATCTGACGGACTGATGTCTACCTCTACATGGGGCCTTACCAAGATCCCCGTTGGCCAAATGGCACCGGCCCCGGTTCTTGTCTTGAGTCACGATGGTCGCGGAGCAGACCGCCCCGGTGTGACGATGATTAATGTCGGAACCATGCAAGTCATCTCAACGCATAGATTTGACCAATTACCATCCAACACTGTGACTGCCCTAACTGGCGATTGGTGGGGCTTACACATTGCAACTGATATCGGCCCAATGACCCACTGGAACTCTTCTGACACAATGTTTGAAGACGGTTTGGCATCCTATCAAACTCCCACTTGGCCTGTTGAAGGAATGATGAGCAACGGCGACGAACTCATCGCATTCAGCAGTTCTTCGGCTTCGCTAAGCGAATCAAGGACAACCAACCATGCACGGCTCACATCATTCAATCAAGGCGGCATTATCGATGGAATCGTGACTGGTTCTCATGTGTGGCTTACAACTTCGGAAGGATTGGTTGGATGGCAGACTAACGGCCAATTTACTGAGGTTGATGATTACACAATGAGAAGAGCCCACCCTCTCACCGTCCGAGCCCTGTCAAATTCGCAAGGAACGGGTGGGTCTGGCCTCAACATCACGGGCATGACACATCCTGGCGTTGACATTTCCTTGGTGGACCCATCCGCACCTTTTGCTCTTGACTCCACCCAAGGAACTTCTGGACCTCATGGAATCATGTTGCAAAAGGTCCCTCTTGTGTTCACATCTTCCGAAAGCGGTGCAGCGGTTTGGGCGCGTTCAATGTCGGTGAACTACGATGCAACTCTTGACCTAAGTCAAGACCCAAATCTCGGCTCTACGCTACAATTAGCCCTGGATAACGGATTGCTTTACGACAATACTCGCCATGTTAAACTTCGGCTCTATTCCCCGTCAAACGGTTCGATGGAAGCCAGAATTACCTACGACTACATTCGCACTGACACACCTGTTGACATGGAAAATCTTGTTGACCGCCCCGATGACGGTGGAAGTACGTTGACTGCTTCGTGGTCTTTGGTTCATGACGAGGACTTTTCGCGATACCTCATTTTCCTCAATGAAGGCCCGTGGGCTACCGCACCGAACGAACTCGCTTTGATGGGGCAGACCCCTGACAAGGCAGTATCCCTTCACAGTCGCCTCGGGGCTGACATTGAAACTGCAAACGGACAACCGATCAAAGACGGAACGGATTACTACGGCGTTATCGTGGTTGAATACACCGACGGACGATGGGGAGAGGTCTCTGCGCCGTTTGGCCCTGCATCATCTTCAGATGAAATTCCAAGCGCACCGCTATGGGCAACTGCAAGCGCTATGGGGAGCAATGGAGAAGATGGAGACCTTGAACTTGAATGGGCTCGATGTACAGCTCTTGACCTTGCTCGAACCAATGTATACGTATCAACAACGGTCATGACTGATGCATTGGGGTTGTCTTTGGAAACATCCTATCTGCCGAACCAAGGAAATCAAAGCATCTTGTCACTCGCACCAGCAGTTCCTGTTTGGATCGGATTCACCTGTGTTGATGAAGCGGGACAAGAAAACCTCTCTGATGTCACGATTGTCGGGCCGGTCGTTCCAACCGGTGAACTCAACGACAACCAAGCTCCAGAACCAATCGAAGGCACCACTGCCGTAGATATCCCTGACGATGAAGGCGGGCGCATTTCCGTTATGTGGAACCAAAGTTCTGCTGAAGATTGTGCCTTTTACACCGTATTCATGAATCAGGGCGGGGACGCTGGAGATGATGGTATCATTGGAACTGTCGATGGATTTTCCCAAGCAGCCGTCATCAACTCTTGTGAAGACACGGAGACTACAATCACCTCTCTTGATGGGGTGCCCTTGATTGACGGTCAGATCTATTCCATCGGCGTCGTTGCTTACGATGTGTGGTTGAATGGGAATACTGACAGCGTACGAATCGTCACGGCCACACCATTCCAGAACATCATAGGGTCAGGTATCGCACCTGAGCGAATCTCATCTCTACTCGCCTTTGACCACGCAAACGATGATGGAACATCTATCGATGTCGTCTGGACACCTTCTGGTGCAGATGATTTCGCCTCCTACACAGTGTGGGTTGCAGATCAACCTGTGGATGACCTGGCTCTGGCTTATGCCACCTTTGGAACAAATCCGGACGTATGTGGTTGTTTCACATTCAACAAACAATGGATCGATGATCGAACAAACTCAATTGAACTCACCATTTCAACAGCATTGTACGGTGAATCAGCGTTAACAGCATCCACGCCTCAATTGATTCGACCCGATGTTGAACTATTTGTGGCTGTAACCGTTCACGACCTCAAAGGAAACGTATATCTTACAGACCTTACTCAAGCAACGGTCACACCGATTGACAACATCAACGACAACACGCCTCCTGACCGATTGACTGACTTGGAATTAACTGACCGTCCAAACGATGATGGAAGCGCTCTTCTCCTCGGCTTTGAATTGTCCAATGCAGATGATATTGCCTACTACGATGTCTACGCAGCCACCTTTGAGTTTAATGCTGCAAATCCAAACGGCCAAGCCTTGACACCCATTGCATCCTTGGACCGAAATCCTTCACTTCCACTCACCATTGATATCGTTGCTGGAGACACACCTGTCATACCTGGCCAAGATATCTGGGTCGCTGTCGTGGCTGTTGATACCTCAGGCAATGCACATACAACTGACCTCACCGTGGTCAACGCACAATCTATTGACGACGGAGTCACAGACCCTGGAAACTACCTCCCGGACATTGAATCTGTAACCGCCACGTGGGACATGGAGACCAACATCTTCGTTGAATGGGACCACTCCACCGATGCGCAAGTTCGTGGATACCACGTCTACATCTCCGATTCCGCCTTTGAAGACATTACAGATGCAACAATGGTTGGCGATGTCAAAGCATCCAATTCGTTCCTGATTACCCCAAGCCTGTTTGAAGAGCTTGACAACGAAAGTGCATGGTATGTCGCCGTAACTCCGTATGATGAAAGCCTCAGTAAGGAGACCGTCACCTCGGTCAAACTGAATGCATTCGGAGATGACGGTAAAGCACCTGTAGATGGAGATGATTCTGGCCAATTGTCGCTTGAATCACTTCTTACTGGACCGAATTTGATTGCCGCTGGTATGCTCGTCATCGTGGTACTCTTGGCCGTACTTGTTGTCCGCTCGAGAGGAAGCAGTAATCGCCGCTCAAAGAGTTGGGAATTGCAAGAAGCAACGTGGGGCATCCAAGACCAAGGTTGGGGAGATGCTCCCGGCCAGGCCCCTCCTGCATCCCCTCCGCCTGCTCCACCACAAGGTGTTTCTCAACAACAAGCGACTGACATCTACGCCGCCGCAAACCAAATCCAATCGACCAATTATGGTCGGACAGAATATCAACCAGCCCAGCCGGTATTGCAGCCACAAGTTCGTGCGGATGTTGTGAATGACCTCTTAGGTGCGCAAACTCCACCACCTTCGCCGCAAATTGACACATCGTTCCTTGATGATCTTCTCTGAGGCGAAGGAATGAGTCAAACAAGTGGGCCCCGAGACGAAGTCTTTACCACCGCTGTAGTCAACTCAAAGGGACAAATCGCTGATGGTCCGGCGCATTTGATGCGGATGAAAGACCATGCTAAAAGGTTGAGAATCTCACTTCCCGAAACATTTCCTTCTATGGACGTTGAGGTCAGTGAAATGGGACTCGTTCGACTGTCCTATTCAGCCGAACAAGGCTGGAAGGTTCAGCACCGACCGTTCACCGTCCGTAACGAGTCATTGGACGCGATATCGGTTCCCGCCCCACGGTGGAATCCGAAGACAAACGGCTGTAAGCACGGAGATTGGGCGCCGTACAACGAAGCCCGAGTGAGAGCAGAAAAGGCTGGTTGTGATGTTGCTCTTTTCGTTCATGAACACGCACTGGTTGATGCTGACCGAGGTACTCCGATGCTGCTTGATGAAGACGGGACGGTTTGGATACCTACTGACGAAGATGGAGGGGTGGATGGAATCACTTCCTCATTGCTTGAAGCAAAACTCCCTGAATTTGGACTACCAGTAGTTCGGGGCCGCTTGAATGAACGTCTCGTTGCCCGATGCCATGAACTGGTCGTTGTAGGGTCTGGCCTGGGCGCTTGCCGAGTGGACTCAATTGATGGCGAACGCGTTGGGCAGTCCACGGTTTTATCCAAACAATGTCAAAAAATTATCAACCAACATTTTACCCAAGAGGCCACCTGGTCGTAGACGGGGCGAGAGTATGTCGGTGAATATGACCGAACTTTCTACCCACCTCAGCCAGTGTAAGTTGCTCGGACAAGAAGCGTTTCGACACGGTTCTCCAGACAGAGTGATGTTGATTTCAGGCGGCCCTGCGTCTCATCTGGCCAACTGGTCAATGCTTGCGGCGCCTCCAAAGAAACGTGCTATCATCCGTCAACCATCCCGTTTACAAATGCCAGCGGCAGAACCGCATTCTCCAATTTCTGGAACCATACAATTGATTGAAGAAAAGTGTGAGTTAAGAGCCGAGATAGAAGAATGGAAGCACGGTAGTTGGTATCACAGCGTCACCCTTATCGCCTCAAGTGTAGGTGACTTGCTGAACAAACTACAACCGATTACATCTCCTGAACCGTTTGACAAACCAGGATGTAACGGCATGGCTTCAGGCCCCTTTTGGTCTGGAGCAATGGCTTACGATATGATGCAATGGACTCAACCGCTTCTCCTTCAGAACCCTCCCCAAGAAGGAACACTTTTGAGTGTCATGTGGCTCATTGAAGGGGGGATTTTCCACGACCGCCACAGCGATGAACTCGATATTTTCGGTGCAGATTCGCCCTGGGCTGATGGCGCTCAAGAGGCACTCAAAGTGAAACCCACTGAAACCGTCGAGACGTCCCTCCTACGACATGTGGAAACGACAACCCACGATGATGAAACCCATATTGAAAACATCGAACGGGTTCGTCAAGGGATCATTGCAGGACAAGTCTATCAGGTCAATGTTGGAAAACACTGGCAGGGGCCTATTGAACATCCCTTTGAGGTGTTTAAACACCTCACGCAGAGCAATCCTGCACCGTATTCAGTCTACCTTGAAGCCGACGATGTTGGATTTGCATTAGCCAGCTCTTCTCCAGAATCTCTCCTCGATTGCAATGAAGAACACATCCGTTCATCCCCAATCAAAGGTACATGCCTACAAGGTTCAACCCCAGAAGAAGCAGCAGTTCTTAGAAATGCAATGCTTGGAGATGAAAAGGAACGAGCCGAGCATCGCATGCTTGCCGACCTCATGCGAAATGACCTCTCGAGTGTATGTGAAGTGGGCTCGGTTGATATCGACCGATTTGATGTTGAAGTTTACTCAAATGTTCAGCATCTTGTCAGCCATATTACCGGAACATTCAGGCCGGAACACAACGGGAAAACTGCCTTCCAGTCTATCTTTCCAGGAGGCTCTATCACGGGCTGTCCCAGAACCATGGTTTGCGCCGTAATTGATGAGCTTGAACAGCATCCACGTTCGTTCTGGACCGGTTCAGCAGGCTGGGTAGACGTCCACACGGGTTCTTCATCTTGGAATATATTGATTCGGACGCTTGAGGCTCACAGAACTACATCTGGTTGGGCAGGAAGCATCGGAGCCGGTGGTGGAATCACTATTGCTTCAGACGCCGCAAAAGAGGTTTCGGAAGCTGTCTGGAAAGGTGCTGCATTGCGAGTTGCATCGGGATGGATGGAAGCCGATGAAAACCCAATCCCGCGGGGCGAACTTGAAATTCATCCAATCGGTTATCAAAATCTAACAGCGGCAAAAGGAACTCCTGCCTCGGTTCAAACGCTTGACCAGTGCATTGAGAGCAATGGGGATTGTGGTGTGCTCTTCATTGATAATTTGGATTCATTTTCACTCAATGTTGCAGACGCTATCGCTCAATCAGGACATGATGTGACGGTCTTAGCAGGCCGTAATAAGAAAGCAGAATTATTGTCGGACCCTACGGCGCTGTTTGACCTTCTTGACCGTCTAAAGCCTACTCACATTGTTCTCGGCCCCGGCCCTGGGGCTCCTGATGATGCTCCGTTGACCATGGCACTTGCTCATCACGCTCTCGCTGGGCAATTGTCAATTCCAGTCTTGGGGGTTTGCCTCGGCCACCAAGCCCTCGCACTTGCTGATGGAATGGAAGTCATCCCCTCTCCGCATGGGCCTGTTCATGGTGTTCCTGTTCGAATTGAGCACGATGGAACGGGCCTCTTCGCAACCTCAACTTCGCCAGAAGCATTCACGCGATACAACTCACTCGTTGTCAACGAGAACGAAGGACATTCGTTCATCATCAACGGGAGAGAATCTGAAACTGGGCTGGTGATGGGCATCCGTCATTCCTCGCACCCCATCCATGGAGTTCAGTTCCATCCAGAGTCCATTGGCTCTCCCGAAGGGCGAGCAATCATTCAAGAATTTCTTCAGAATCCATCGGATGGTTGAAGAATCCCTTGCCGTTGGACAACTTGAGGGAACGCCATGCCAGCATGCCGACACTGTGGAAGCACCTACCCGCGTGAATTCTTCATTCATGGAAATGGACCTCGTGCACAAGTATGTGCGCAATGCGGGTTAGACCAAGGCTTGGTCACCAAGGAAGAAGTTCCTATTCTCTTTGAAAAGCAACTTGCTAACGCCCGTTTCTCGGCTGTTACACGGCGCTACAGTATTTTTCTTTACATCCCGTTCCTATGGGCTCTTTGGGGATTTACTCTCTCGGATGTCAAACCATGGGGGCTCTTCTTCCTCGGACTGTTGATTGTTCTCACACTTCTCGCACCGGTTATCTTCATCTATCGTGGTGGCCGATATTCCGGAGACATGGCTCGTTTGAGTCCAGCATATGACCGTCCGAAGGGTCACTGAATCACGACTTAGCGTGAATTTTGAGGACGTCCCCATCTGACAACTCGTGGTCTGCACCTACCACGCGACGGGTTTTTCCATCAACGCCACGAATGAAACCGTCTCCTAAGTCTGTATGCACATGGTAAGCCAAGGCTTTGGCTTGGATTCCTGATGAGACTACAAATGCATCTGGCAAAACTTTGCCGTCACCGTCTACCCAATGACTTTCATCTTGTACGGGATAAACAACGATCTGTTCTAGCAGGTCAAACAAAACCCGGTCCAATAGGCGAGCCACGCCCGTTCCATTAGACGATTCCATCCGAGCAAGCATATGTGCTAAAGCCTTGGTTTGGGCGTCATTTAGTGCGGAGGAATCATTGATTGAGAATGTGGCTTCTCCTGGATGGTACGAAATGATGTTCGCGTTTGCTGCTCTTCGTAGTGCGAGTTCAACATCGGCCATGCACGGTTCAATCGAGTACGAGGAGAGGTCGTCAATCACTCCAGCCGGAGCAATGTCCCACTTGTTCGCTGCGTAAGCAATGGGAAACAATCCTTGCCGCAACGTCGCAGCAAGTGCTTGGAGAACCTCGGCACTCCAATCCCACGGTTGTCCTTCTGGGCGTTGTTCTTGTTGGAATTGTAACATGCATTGGGAAACGAGTTGAGTCGTAGCCCCTAGCCCGCTTAATCGCTCTTGAACAAACGAAGCCAACCCTTTCTCGCCTTCCGCTTGCACTCTGCGTACACCTCGAGTCCAGCCCTCATTGAGAATGCCGGCGATCCAAGCATCCAATTCTTCTTCTAGGAAAGCTATCTCTTCTTTCATTGCACTGAGAGCCTCTTCTTTTGAGGAGGCCCCACCGAGGAACTGGCCTTCTAAATCGGTTGTTCCGGCAGCGTCAACAACTTGAATCAAGACATTGGAATTTGCTAAGTCCGATAGAAAGGCATTGCCTCTCCCTCTCCCTTCACTCGCCCCAGGGACGAGACCGGCAACATCAACCAGGGCCACTGGAACAAAGCGGCGGTGACCTACACACGAGCCCGTCCGTGGTTCACAGAGACTACCTTGACGTGGGTCATCTGGTGAAGCGGCTTCAAGGCGTCCTTCAGATTCTAATTTATCACGCAAGGCTTTGCATGGACAGGCAAGCCGCGCTTCTACAAAGGCAACTCCAACATTGGGGTCAATGGTACAAAACGGGTAGTTCGCAATGTCAACTTGAGCGAGGGTTGCTGCGCTAAAGAACGTAGATTTGCCTACGTTCGGTTTGCCAACGAGGCCAATGCGCACCGTCATCACGCCCGGTGACGACCCTCATTCTTCCTCGGAACCTGCCGAGGGAATGATGTCGTAGTCTCGCTTGATTTGAGCAATAGCAATGTCAAGTTCTGGAAGGTTAAGTTCTCCATCACCGTCAAGGTCCATGATTTCCATCAATTCACCCGCTTCAACTGAAGAAAGGGCGTCAATATCTGTTGCCTGAAGGGCGGTGAGGAATTCCTCGCCATCGACTTTCCCTGAAGCATCCAAATCCATGGAACGGAACAGGTCAAAGACTGATTGGTCCTTATCGGTAAGATATTGGACGAGTTGAATCATGGCTTCTGTTGGAGCCTTGGGAGGGAATTCTGTGATCTCGTCGTTGTGGAGTGAAGAGTCAACGGCGATAATGGTTGAGCCACCCTCCATTTCCTCGGTTTTGCTAACAACCAATTCCGTATCAACTCCAACACCTCGGCCAATTAGGGTCCGAATGGTGGTTGAAGAGCCTGTTACAAGGGTGTAGGTGTTCACATCGGAAACGGTTTCAGTTGATACCGAGCGTCCGGACGAGGAAATACCGGTTCGGATGGTCACGAGGGTTGCAAGAATACTTCCAATTCCAAGAATGTAGAACATGCCAGCTCCGGTGAGGAAGAATCCACCCGAGGGAGCAACAACATCTTCGATTCCTGAGGTTGTGATGGCGTTGGTTGTGAAATCGCCAACGAGGAAGGTAACAGTAGAGGTGACTCCTCCAACGAGGACCATCCAAACTGCTAGGTTGGCGGTTGATGGAGTAGCAAGTGGTTTTCCAATGGCCATTGGGTAACTGTTGAATACAGAAGAAAGAATGAGTAATCCTCCAACGGTAAACATCATTCCCATGTCAATGGTATGTGCCATAGCGCCGAGTTCTCCGGTTCCAACAAAGATGTCCATTGAGGTGAAATAGCCACCAATAGCAAAGAATGGTAGAAGGACAAAGGCAAGCATGCCGGCCATTGAACCTGGATTCTTTACCACCGAATCCATGCCTGCATTTGCGGTCATGATGATGTTCACTGAACCTGCAAATATTGGGAGCAAACCTAGTGTAAGGAGAATGGCCCCGAAGTTCACCAGAACATTGCCTCCCTCAGCGGAAGACATGAAGAATGGAGGGAGCGTAACGAACAACAGAAGCATGCTCGCAGAGCGCATAGATGGTGACCAAATGGGTTTCTTGGAAACCATTGGGACCGTGTAATATCCTACTGAGAACATGAGAGCAAGAGGTACCCATCCGTTTGAGACACGCTCACCAAGCCATACGGTTTGGGTGGAGTCGGCTAACTCGCCCAAGAAGATGTAGACCATTGCGAAAATCTTGGAAACAAGTGCCATGATGAGGAACCAAGAACTGGTTGACAGTTCTTGTTCTCCACGGGTAGCAGTTGTCAGAAGAACGTTGATGAGTATTGGTACGAGAAGAAGGCCAATTGCAAGCGATTCCAAACTTAGTAGGAGGGTTGAGATGACTGTTGATTCGGTGTCAACATCCAGGAATCCGAAGATGAAGGGGAGCAGAACACTCACAATCAGAACAACCGTCAACAACAAAGCGACCATCGAAGCGTTTGCTTCACTGGCGAGACGGCCGTTTCCGTTTCGGGACACAGCGACGAGTCCTCCGCCGATTAGACCGTAGAGAAGAGCCAAACCGAGGAGGTTCAGCGTAGCATCACGAAGGGATGAGCCGTCGTCGTAGGACCAACCAATGCTTGCTAGGGAGTCAAGAGCCGTAGGATCGTAGTTGTGCCAAGCAGCCAAAAACCCAAGGACGCTTGCGAAGACAAACCAAAGCATTCCGAAGTTCATCCATGTACGGGAACCGCTACCATCTTTGTCGTCGAAAATATCAACAAGGCCGGGTGGGTTCTTCTTGAGAATAAATAACCCGATTTGTTGGAGTGCCCCACCCACGTTTCCTGCACCACGTGCAAGAGTTTGAGAAAGAAAGAAAAGAACCGCAATGAGAAGGGTGCCGGTAATAAAAATAGTTTCCATACATCACACCTCCATCATTCTGCGAGTACCTCACCCACGAGCGTTGCTACAATTGCACCAACGCCAACAATAAATCCAATCAAGTAGTACCAGATTCCGCTACCGCCCAAATTCTGGACCAAAGGAACGAGTTCTCCAAGGAGTGGAAGGTTGTCCCATCCGAAGACATTTGCAAACAAAGAATAGAGGCCCAAAAGGCCAACAAAGAACAACGTGAGAATCACGCGACTTGATGTTGGTTCTCCTGTTCCGACGGTTGTATCTGGAAGGGTTGTGGAATTTGACACGGGCCTCACCTCAAATTGACCCCATAGGGGTCATTCCTCCGACTTGCCGGGCGGTCATAAACGTTCACCATCATAGGTGAAGGAAAAGGGGTACCTGCGGGCAATGAATTCACGGTGAGCGCAGGGTCTCAAGAGTTGGGGCTCGGCGAGGTTTTGAGAGCCCTAATGGAAGGGGGAGTTGGCGCTCAAGCATCAACTCAGTCTCCCATTTTTTCTGACAGTCACACGCCAACCCCTCAAATTCCAAGAGGCTCCCTGAAACTGCATAGCGTTCGATGGCTGCAACAACTTCTCCATCGCACGAGCCACAATTGTGTGAGCCTCGTATCTTTCCACCGGCAGTGGGATGGACGATAAGACGTGAAACTTGGTCTGCTTCTCCGTTCATTCCGCCTTTGGGATGGATGAAGGGGTGTGCTCGTTGAATCATGGCGACAAGCGACCAAAGCCAGGGTGGGCGGTATTCATTGTGGCGGTGCAAGCGGTCGATTACGGTGCCTCGTTGAATGTTCATCGGATTGACGGAGATTTCATCAGAACGTTCTGCAACGGCTTCAATCCATTTGACACTGTGGTCCAATGCGTCAGCCTCGCTCATGAATGGAGGTTTGAACATAAGGTATGTTTTGACCCGGAGATTAAATTTTTCAAGATTGGTTACGGCCCTGTCCCAGGAAGATGTTGAGAATCCTTTGTTGACATGGAATCTAAGCACTTCGTCATCATATGCCTCTAACCCAATCGCAACGGTAAATGATGGATTGATGGATGTAGCCCATTCGAGTTTTGATTCCGTCAGTTGTTCACACCGGCTTTCCACGATCAATTCTTTTCCAAGTTCAGCACAGTCTCGGAGAACTGTTTCTTGGAACTCAACAGGTATTTCTCGGTCCTCAAGAAGGGATCCAGATGTGTAAACCTTAACCATAGCATGCTCTTCAAAACCGTTCAATTTCTCTTTTGCATAAGCCCATTGCGAATGGAGGTCATCGTTGGTAACATCGTCTCTTGTATCGTTAAAGTAACCGCAAAAGGTGCATCCGGATGACCACCACCAATGGCATCCTTTGGTCCGAAGAATGACTGTTGCCGCCGTGCACGGAGTGCCGTCAGGTAACGCTTCTGGAGTCGTATATACCGTTGCAGGTTCGCTTGCATCCCACGATTGTTGGCGCGCTTTCGCCCACGGAGTATTGGCTGGAGCCTTGACCAAATCATGGATTCGCAAGCCCTTCTTCCCTTGACCAAGAAGATGTAAATTGGACGGCTGCGACATGTGCTCCCCTAACCTGCCGTCAGCATTTGAGGTTTCAAACCACCGCAGCGGGTTGAGTGAGGCTATTCTCGAAAAACGAGACCAAATGTCCTCGGTATGTTTCAGTTTGAGTCATCATCAACGTCACGTGAGAAAGCACGCCTGGCTCATCACCATCTTGATGCGAAATTGAAGAATGGTCAAACCAGCACTCAACGAAGCCTCCTTCCTTGACATTCTCTTCGGCCGTTTCGCACATTGAAAGGCCGTGATGAATCTTGATTCGGTAGTCATCGTTTGACTGCGTGATGAACATTGAACGATTTCCAATGTTTTCCGCGCCTGATAACGGTTCAAATTTCACAAGATTATCGCCGGATTGAATCTTACCGGCAAACACTGCTGCATCCTTGAGGAAGGTAGGGAATCCTGCAAACTCTAATTCCTCTGAAATGATTCGGTCCATCGATGAAAAGGGAGAATCCAAAAATACGGCCTCAACATCTCGTTCTTGATCAAAAGCGATTGCAGTTGTCCCCGCCCCTAGAGAAATCCCCATGATTCCGATTGAAGGTGCTGGAACGCCTTTCTCTTCTTGGAGCCATGACCAAACAGCAAGAACATCCCGATACTCCCGTTGGCCCGCGGAAACCAATCCATCCTCAACAGTACTGTTGCCGTGGTCTCTTAAGTCGAAAAGAATAATGTTGAAATCAGCTTGATGAAGCATTGCTGCTGGAATCAAGACTTCATGATTGGCTTTACAAGAACGGATGCCGTGAACAAGGATGACCCAAGGCTGAGAAGCATTCGTTTCCATAATCCATGCCGCCAGGGTGATTGGTTCATCGGGTACGTCTATGGTAGCATTATCCCATTGGTCAAACCAATATGCTTCCATATCGGAAGCAATAGTAGCATTCTTTTCCATAATTCCTTCCTCCAAACCTTCGTCCCAAAGGTGCGGAGTAAAGTTGTCTGGAGTGTTATACGGTGCGTGGTCTGAACATTCAAGATTGCTTGCAGCAGCCTGAGTATAAACCAAACTTCCAAGTTGATAATATACGATTGGCATACTACAGATGAGCAAAATTAGTATGGCTGGGACGCTTCTTTTCCATCGACTCATTCTTCTTCATCTCCTTTAATTCGAAACATCACGGTTGAACCGGCTTGAACAAATGCACCTTTTGGCTGGGATGGATCCTTTGCTTCGGCTGAGATGAGCGTGCATGCATATCGATTCGCTGGGACGCGAACGTCAACCCGTGAGCCGAGACGAATCATTCCAATGCGTTGACCCCGTCGAACAGGCGCACCCTCTCCAACCCATGGGATGACCGTGCGTGCTAACGCTCCTGATATTTGCGTCATCTCAATCATCGTATCGTCCTCTAAGCGGTACACGGAACGAACTCGTTCATTGTATTGACTCTCTTTTTTGAACGCAAATGCGAAAGGTCCACGCTTTAGGCCTTTACCGGTACGATGTTCCAATCGTTCTAGTGTTCCTTTGCCTGGAGCACGGTTAACATGAACATCAAGAGGGGACATGAAAACGGCTACTCGGATCACATCGGAGGCCTGCTCTTCTCCCTTCCCCACAGCCTCATAGCGTTGCTCAGTAGCAAAGGTGAGCGGGTCAACAAGGGGTTGAGGATACCACTCTCCAGTGAGTGAATCTGATTCAATTGGTCCCTGTTCACGTTCAGCATTAGAAGGACGCCGCCCCGTTGCTCGCTCTCTGCGAACGAACATGATGTGCCCGTCGGCTGGAGAAACCAAAACCCCCTCATCCCGAGGTATTGGGCGGTCGGGGTCACGCCAAAAATTAACGAGGAAGGCTGCAAACATCAAACATGAAATTCCAAAAAGTGGAACAAGGCCTAAAATTGGGTCAATAAGGGCGCCGACAAAAAGAGCGCTCACGCCCATTGTTGTCATGATAAATACAGGGCCGTGGCCGCCGTGGGCCAAACCAGCCATGTCAACACCTACTGTCCAGACCAGGGGTCTTCGCCGTCGCCCCAGGATGCCGCAGGAGCTTCGTCATTGGATTCGTCCTCTTCTGATTCTGCTTCTTCTGGTACTGCTTCCGGTGCTGCTTCTTCTGGTGCTGATTCAACCACTTCGATTGAGGCTGTTTCTTCAGTAGCTGCTTGTGCTTCCGCATCTTGAGTTGCTTTTTCATCCGAACGTGCTTGGACCATTTCTTCCATGCGGTCATTAAAGGCCCGGGACATGTGTTGTGACTTGCGTTCGGTTTCAACGGCTCGCTCAATCATTTCGTATCGGTCCTTGATGGCCTTGTTCAGATCTTCAAAAATTTGCATGTGAGCAACATACCAGTCATCACGAGATTTCATTTCAGTGACTGCCAAACGCAAATCATTGTCAAGTTCTTCCGCAATTCCGAATACCTTACCCAGGCGGTCTTTCTCACGAGAGTACTTCTCTTCCATCTTGTCAAGTTCAGGTTCCAAGTGTTCAACACGCTTGGATGCCTTTGTTGCCTTCATTTCCAATTCTCGGACTCGAACTTCCTTTTGAGAAATAATTGATTCAAGGGATTCTTTATCGATTTCTCGGTCAATAATTTCCTTTTCTAGAACTTCAATTTCTGCACGCGCATCGACCAAGTCTTTCTCTTGGGTTTCATACGCTGCAAACAATTTCTGAAGACGGTCTGTCTCAGTTGCAAGAGAGTCTTGCAATTGTTGAATTTGTACCTCTGGCGTGATGGTTCCTTCAGTCATCTTCTCACCCGGAGGCAAGCCTCCATTCTCCCCGAGTCCACTCCTCCCTATCAAGCCGACGCTTGAACGGGTCCAAAAGTACGGGCCTTCCGAGGTTTTTCCTCAACGCAGAGCATCCGTTGCCGCAACAAGCTCTCTGGCAATGCTGACTTCCCCCATAGAATGGCCAGCGTCAGGTACAATCGTCAAGGAGCTGTTTGGTAGAACTTGGTGCAATTCCCATGCGCTACGAGCAGGGCAAACAACGTCATATCGGCCTTGAACAATGACGGTTGGAATGGATTCAATACGAGACACATGATTCAAGATATGGGCTTCTTCTAGGAAAATACCGTTGATGAAATAATGGCATTCAATGCGGGCAAATGCGACCGCAAAATCCAGGTCTTCTGCCTTTTCAAGATAACTTGGATCAGGGAACAGGCGGCTGGTCGCCATCTCCCAACGAGTCCATTCTTTTGCTGCAGCGCGACGAACTGCTCCCTCTGAACTCGTAAGTCGGGAGTAGTAGGCCTTGATCAGGTCGCCCTGCTCTTCTGCAGGAATGTGGTCGCGGTACGGAGCAAATGCATCAGGGAAGATGTGGCTTGCTCCATCTTGATAGAACCATTGGAGTTCACTTTTCCTGCACATGAAAATGCCACGGAGGATCAAACTTTCAACCCGAGTGGGGTGTTCCTGAGCATAAATCAACGAGAGAGTCGAGCCCCAAGACCCTCCAAACACATGCCACGATTCAATCCCGAGGTGTTGCCGCAATGTTTCAATATCCCCAACAGACGCTTGGGTTGTATTGTCTTGTAATTCAGCATGAGGTGTGGATTGACCGCATCCGCGTTGATCGAATTGAACGATATTGTATGCCTCGGGGTCAAAGTACTGGCGATAGGAAGGCTGACCGCCTCCTCCAGGGCCACCATGGATGACCACAACAGGGATTCCGTCAGCATTACCGCTTGCCTCCCAGGCAACAGTATGGAGGTCAGTAACGGAGAGTGTTCCTTTCTGATAAGGCTCACAGGGTGGGTAAAGGACATCGCTGAGGGTAGTAACAGAGTCAAGCATGAACTCCCGAAGGAGAGGTGATGAATGTTCTTTTCGTCATGAACACCTTCAAAGACGGGATTCATCAGACACGGTTCATGGACCAAAGGAAAGCGACCGATGTCTTTCATGAATGGGCAGAAAAAGGCAAAGATGTGGGCATGGAAAAAGGCCATGCTGCAAGTGTAGATGTCATGTTGAACCTCCTTCTGGAAGACGCGTCAAAACCATTCTCTGCCATCGACATTGGTTGTGGCAATGGATGGGTGGTTCGCCAACTTTCCAATCATCAACACTGCACCACTGCATCCGGAGTTGATGGAGCCACTGCTATGATTGAACGAGCACATGAAATCGACCCAGAGGGTTTGTATCATTACGGACAGCTTCCGGAATGGAAGCCTCAGCAACCCGTTGATGTCATCCACAGCATGGAATGCTTGTATTACTTGCAGCAACCGCTGGAATTTCTTCAAATTATTCACGATGATTGGATGAATCCAGCAGGTAAACTTGTAATTGGGATGGACCACTATGAGGAAAATCCAGCAAGCCATGATTGGCCCGATTCACTCAACGTGCACATGACAACCCTCTCAATTCAAACATGGGTGGAAGGAATGCTAAGCGCAGGGTTCGAGAATGTAAATGCAATTCAAACCGGAGCAAAGGAAGGATGGGCGGGTACACTAGTTCTTTCTGGAACTAAGCCTCAGCGTCATCAATGAAGCCAAGTTGTTCTCCCTTTGGGCCGCACCGGCGAACATCGCCTTTGTAGTACGGGCAACCCTGGCACACTGTGGAGCCTGATTCCAATCGTTCTGGTTCCTCACTTCCGTTCGTAAGGTGCATCATTGTGCGCCAGTGAAGGTGTTGTTCAAGGTCAGCCTTTGCAGCCAAAAATTCCTCTTCAGTCATTTGGACGATACGCCCGTTAGCCCCCAGCAGAAGTGCTGGTGGGAGAACACGTCGCTGTTCTTCCTTCGGTTTGAGTTGTTCAATCGCTTCAAGAGCGACCGAATAAAGCGTCAATTGGAGGCGGTGCTCATAGAGAATCTCTGCCTCAGAATCCGTTTCAGGGAATGGGTTCGTAGTTTCGGGTCCGACCTCTTGCAAAGCGTGGCCTTTTTCCGGGAGATCCGAGTTAAACGGAGCCATGCATCCCTTTGTTTTCAGGTCAACAACCTGAAGACATCCTTGCCCGTTTTCGTCAGCCAGCGCCAATACCAAGTCGGCACGTCCGTTAAAATTCATATCAACGCGTTCAACAGTTGCTTGCTCAACGGGGCCGTTAGGAGAAAAACGACTGCGCTTGAACGAATCAACTGAAACCGGATACGAATGGATGAACGGAAGCTCGGTTCGGACTGCTTCAACGATGAATCCGTGGAGAGGTTCTCCGGCTACCCATCGTCCAAGCAGACCCGTGTCAATGAGAGAACTGAGGTGAAGCATCCGTTCCCTCCACCGGTATTCTGTACTGCCTTTGCGTTGAGTTTCCCCGTATCCAAATTCGGCCATGACTCTTCCAACTGTTGTTTCGGAGGCAAGAGTCCCATCGTTTTCATGATGCCAGTCACGAGGTAATTTTGGAGTATCCTTTGAGAATTGGAGGGGATTACGAAGTCCAATCTCAACGATGCGGTGCATCATCAATCCAAATTCTGTTGGCAAAGGCCAGCGCTTTTGTTTGGGTTTCGTAAGGCCATTTGGAATGTTAAACGGTTCAGAGGCCCAACCCTTCATATGCTCAAGCCAATACCTTCGAGGACAAGCCTCTGTAGCGTCTAAATGGTGGGCTGCGCCTTTGATTGTCTCTTGGAGAGGTTGGAGGATGACATCATTATCGCTCTCGTTCAAGGTTGACTGGTCAAGATGCGCCTCCAGCATACGAAGACGTTGTTGGGGGGAAGGTGGGGTCGTTTGGTGGAAGCAGTCAGGGTGGTGATAAAGTCGCATTCCAGACACCCCATCTTCACCAAGAGGGTTGTTGGTCAGGAGCAGGGCTGGATTGAGTGCAACGGGTACTTTGGATGAGGCATATGGGGGAAGTGAAGAGGCTCCGTAGTCTCCAGAAAGAAGCCACGGGCTGTGTTCATCGCCTGCTCGCCAAGATGCTCTACGTAATCCTTCAACCCACATCCGCCCCATGGTTCTCGGGTCGGGTTTTACCACCAAGGAGAGTGCTCCTGATTCAGCATCAAATGTCGAGGTACTGCTCGGCCTACCGGTAATGATGAGGCGGTCCTTTACCCGGGTGAGTGCAACATAGAATTTCCTTCTCAATTCTGCCTTGTCTTGAGCCGTGTTCATCTCACTTGCAAATGCCCAAAGTCCGTCAACAGGACGCTCGTGAGCATGCCAAGGTTGGATTCTTCCAGCAACAACTTGAGGCGTGACCAATACATTGTCCTTAACCGAAGTCGTGACATCTGCCATGCCCGCTGTAAAGATGCCTGATACTGCTACAACGGGGGCTTGAAGGCCCTTTGCACCGTGTATCGTCATAATTTGTACTGCTGCTTTGGTCGGCTTACTGATGGCTTGCGGACCTCTCTTTTCAAGACCGATCAATTCGTTCACACGGCGGTAAATTGCAGTGACTGAGTGGCCGGTTTCGTTTCCGATGCTGTGAATCATACCAAGCCATGCCTCCGCATGTTGACGCTGGGAATCATCGCTAAAGGCAACAAGAAGGTCAGAATGGTCGAGTACTGCATCCATCACGTCATAAATAGCCCCCAAAGAGGCGAGGTGGTGGAGGTGCTGAAGAAGGGCTTCAATGGCATCGTTCGGTGCATGTCCAAGAAGAGCGTCCCATGCAGTATGCTCATCAGCAAGCCGGTAAAATGCAGCATGGACTTGCGATTCATTCATTCCAACAACAGCGGAGCGAGCCAATTCAATACCGGCTTTTCTGGAATATGGGTGTGCAAGAAGTTCCAACACCGCCATCAATGGCTGAACAACGGGTTGCATAAGCAACAATCCTTGCCGGTCAGCCATGACTGGAATGCCTCGCGCACGCAGTCGTTCAAGCAGGTCGGGGAGATGTCTGCGGGAGTTGATCAAAATCATAACATCCTCAGGACGGACCTCAGGTCCTGTCTCTGCTACCTCTTCCCATACTGCTTCAACTGAATTCCAAACGCGGGAACCTTCTCCGTTGAGCAACGAATGAAGGCGTGTTGCAAGCAATTCATGTTCGAGTTGAACGTTGGAAGCATTTGGATTCTCAAAGGTGTTGAGCGGGACATCTAGGTCATAGGAGGCGTGTTGAAGTGCCCCCTGAATGGGAAGAAGCCACTCCAATACGCCCTGTTCTTCGGTTACTCTGGCGGGATGTAAACGCTGAGCTTCAGCATGCCAATCTCCGGGCAATGCGTGATGACGTGGTGAGAATACCTCATCAAAGATATCGTTCATAGATTCCATCAAATTAGGACGGGTTCGGTGGTTTGAGGTGAGGTCAATGTGCCCTTCCTGTCTTCGCTCAAGGCGTTCACCTGTAATGGTTGATGCGGTCTCGCCATCTTCCCATGCATAAGAGACATAGCTGTGCGGGGCTGAAGTCCCGGCCCCATGCTCATTGGTGTACGAGCCAGTTTCTCCTCCAGCGCCAACCGGACGCGGGTCTCGTCCTTCGCCATCTTTGCGTAAATGAAGAAGACTGGATTCATCGGCTTCAATTCTATTGCAATCTCGTACGGCAGCAACCGCTCGTCGCATGACTGAGACCTCTGCTTGTCTGAACCGATAGATGCTTTGTTTCATGTCTCCGACAATGCAAACCGTCGGGTCCCAGTACCCTTTAGGTCGCGGGGGGTCATCAGCATGGCGCGATCTCCGTCCCCACAGCCTCGCGAGTAATCGGTAATGCGAAGGGTTAGTGTCCTGGTATTCATCAATGATGAACGCCCGGAATTGCCGCCGTAGTTCTCCCAAAACTGCAAACCGTCGATGGAGGTCATCTTGAAGTTCGGATTGGTCATTGAGCAACGTTAATGCCCGAGAGATGTGTTCGTCACTCCATGGATTATCGCCCAATCCGTCCAATGCATCGATGACCTCCGGAGGGTAACGGTGACGGCAAACATCTGGGCAGCGGGCGAGAAGAAGATCTGCGGCAAAGCGTTGAATGTCATCGAAATCATGCATTCCTTCCAGTGACTTTCTACGAGCAAGTATTTGGTGGCATCCGCGGTGAACGGTGATGAGGTCGCTCAGGATTTCCATCTGCAAATCTGCCGAAACATAGGTTCCTCCGTCAACAGGGGTCGGTCCGATGGAAGGAGGAAGGGGGACCAAACGAAGAGGAGAGTCCAAAGGCATTCCATCATAGCCGTCACCGGGGTTGAGTAGGAAAGCCGATTCAGCCAAGAGCCGGATTAAAATGCCAAGGGGTGACTGCAATTCTTGTTTCAGGTCGCCTTGTAAGGATACACTATTAGCGAATAATGCGTCCTTGTCGGTTCCTTTCATGCCCTTTACCTTTCCTTTTGCAAGCAACCCGCCCTGCCATTTGTCCGTTGAGGGGAGATTGTTTCGGGGGAAAAATGTGGGAGGGGTTTTGCTTAATGCAGATGAACCAGCCATCCCAATCATAGCCTTCCACATCCACACCAGTTGGTCCGCAGGCCGTTCAGGAATTGGAGTACTGACAAGACGAGCAAGATGATTGAAGCGAGTGAGAACGGTGTCATGTTCTTCTTCAATCGGTTCGCTGCATTGCCCTGTATGGGGCAGGAACAGACTTACCCAGTTGCGTAAGAGTGGGGCAAATCTATTGATGAAACCAGGGAGTTCTGAGGCGATGGGCTGCGCGACCATGTCCAATAGAAGCGAAACCGGAGCAGGGCCTCGGCCATTCCAAGAGAGTCCCAAATCTTGAGCGCGTTGAATCATTGAGCGGTGAGATTGTTCAACGAAGAGAGAGGTGTTGAGAAGTCCATTGAGAACCACTTCTGCGGGCTCCTGCCCCCCTAATCGCGTAACCAATCTGTTACGAGACTGAATGAATTCATGTTGATGGCTGAGTACTCCAGCATCCGATGCATCGTCCGTTGTCCGTATTCGCCAAACAGCATGCATCGTATCACGAAGCATGAGTGGTGCGCGCTCTTCGGGGACTTGGTCGCTTGCTGAATGGAGAGTGACGGTGTCAATGTATGGCCGTACCAATCGATGAAGGAAGGCGTCAATAGTTGAGATGGGGGCCTCATCAAGGCTTGAAAGGAGCATTTCAACATCGGCGTCATCACGAAGTCTTGGATCAAATATTCCTTCAACGTCTTCTTCCTTCGGGGGCTGAGCCCGACTTTGAGCAAGACGGTGGCGTATTCTTGCCTTGAGTTCAGCCGCAGCTTTCCTGGTGAACGTGATGGCAACAACTTCGGATGGTAAGAGCCCGTTCCAATCTTCAATCTCTGTTCGCTCTTTCTTCGGAGCCCGTAAAGAACCATGTCCGGAAAGTGGAACGCGCGGCCCCGGAGGAGTCATGTGCGTTGCACGCTGGTCGTTGGCCAGCAAATGCTGAACATATCGCTCAGCCATGACGGTCGTCTTGCCTGTGCCTGCTCCTGCGTCCAAAGCAATATGCTTATCCAAATCAAGACCAAGACGCTGACTGTTGTTGAAGTTGACCATCAGAATGACCCCCCTGAGAACGACGATACCGAGCATGATTGGCGCAGAACGCAGTAGTTGCAATGCGTGCCTGGAGTTGGATTGACTTGCCCGTCGTGGGCTGCTTGTACACCGCGTTGAGCGGCCTTTAATCGCTCATACATCCATGTCCTAAACGGAGAGCGATGGACACCTTCCCCGCTCATTGGAGGGAAGTGAAGGGGCAAATAACTGGTTGGCTCACCTAAATGCAATTCATCCATCACAGAGCCAATGTCAGAATCCAACTCAACATAGTGTGCGGTAAATTCACCGATTTCTGTTGCGCCGACGCCGATAACTCGGTCTCCCGGGTGAGCGATCTCCCACGCCCTAGCATACAATGCAAGTTGCAATTCTTCAAACAAGCAGCGAAGATGACGCAGCCCTCTTTGCTTGACTTGTGGGCCGCGAACGGTTTTCAAATCTCTTACGATGACCAGACGTTTGGCAGCGTAAGGTGAACCGTCAAGAGGTGCTGGCGTCGTATGTTCACTTGATTCGTCTAAAATTCCTAGGTTGGTTAGTGCCTCACGTTGGGCTTTATCCAACACGACCACGTCAACACGGTCTGCGTATCCAAACATCTCGAATGAGGTCGCTTCACCATCTTCGTCAATTGTTTCCAAATTGATGCTTGTTCCTTCGGAAAGGGTCTTCCATTCACAGGCAACTGGTGCTGAATGTTCAAGGGTCAAATCGGATTGATACATTCTGAAAAGACGGCCCCCAGGAGGAATCTGTTCCCCGGTTTCTTGGTAATCGTTCCATTCTGCTGGAGTGGCATCGATGAGGTCGCGAGTTCTGTGAACAGAAACTGCGTTGTACCTGCCCATCCATTGTGCATGCTCGTTGAGGTGCTCAAGAATCACGTTCCAACCTGCACTTATATCTCCCATCGGTCCGAGGTGAAGGGGTTCTATCCGCTCAAGGTCCGCGCCGCTCACATTGATGCCGTGGCCTGAAAGGAGGGCCCCTTCAACCTCGTGAGCAAGGATTCCACGAATTCTCAAATCAACGTCCTCGGAAACGCCTTCTTCTTCGTTTTTAGCGTTCAAAAACTGATTCATCCATGCACTTCTTGGGCAATGAAGCCACTTCTCAAGCCGACTTGGTGACCAAACCTTCCGAGTCAGCGAAGCATCAATACTGCCAAAGCGATTGTTGAGGGAAACACCCGTTGGGGCGTAAGCAGGGAGAGGACGAGGGTCAACACTAAGCGAGACAACCTTGGCATCTTTGTGGCCAAGGTGTGGCCACTGTGTTGCGCTGACTCCAGGGGCTTTGGCTGAGGCGTGCTCTGGGCGTAACCTCAACGCATCTACTCCGAGGAGGTGGAAACGATGATCCCAAGAAAGCGTCGCACCCTCAATGAGTCCTCGCAACGAAGGTTGCCTCTGTTTTCGGTCATGTTGAATAGCTCCCTCAAATGCATGGGTTAGCGTTGGCCGATGAATAAGTTGCTCGCGAGGTTGAATGGATTGTTTGAGGTCCATCCCGAGTTGTTGCCGGGCATCTCGCGGAAGGTACCCGTTGCGAATTAGGCGTGTTTTTCCTGCTTCTTCTGCAGCCCATGATGATACGGGCGTTAACCAACTTCCCTGCCCGAGTTCGCGTGATTTCCACTCCCAATTTCTTGAGCCTGATGTTCCTTGATAGGTATCTTCAGGCAAGAATCTGGGGGGAGCACGCATGCTATCCCATTCACCTGAGCGTCGTACATCAGACAACCATTCTGCATAAGGGGCACTTGGACCCCCTCCATCTTCGGGGCTGGAATCAAACATAACGATGCACGGAGCCGCATTGAGGAGATGGCGTAGATGGTGACGGCCTTGGCGAATGAGTAAATCTGTTTGAAACATTCCTAGTTCAAGTTGGGCTTTCGCATCCAACCAAGGTATAACTGAGGTTTTCATGGGCCAAGCATCCACATCAAGGCCTGCAAAAATAATCAAATCGGCTTCGAGACCCAATGCTTCCTTGGGGGTGAGTACTTCAATTCCAGAGGTTTTCATCTTGGTTTGGGAAAGAGAGGTGACCTGGCCGATATAGGTCAGAAGGTCGATAAATTCAGTTCCATCAACCGGGACATGACGCCCTGATTGGGCCATTGAAGATTGAACCTTTTGAATGGATTCTAAAATGGCATGGAAGGTGCCTAGACTACGATTGTAAGGGGCTTGTCTCTGTTCTAGAGCCTCAAAATCCAACCATTTTACAAATTGTGCCATCCATCCAGGGCCGTTTTTAGGCGATACTGGAAGAGGAAGAAATTCTCCTGAACTGCACCCCTCAACATCGTATCGTAACATATGCATGTCTTCGCCCATGAGCAAGGGCTTCCAAGCATGCAACATACATGATAGCCACCATTGAGTTTCCTCAAGGTCCTGGCTTCGTTGCTCTGGATTGCGATCTGTGGCTGAAGGTTTAGCACGAGAAAGAGCCCCTACCCATCTTGAAATCGCACCTGGACCACCAAGGACGTGGAATTGTTGGGCAATACTTTGGAGGGCTTCTCGATGAGGTCGAGGTCGCCATTCTTCCTGTGCTGGATGAACAAGTTCTGGGAACATATCCTCTTTGAGCGGAAGTGAGGTGGAGTCCATTACGGAGTGGAGCGCGTTCATCCCCCATGCACTCATGCCTTGTGACAAACGAGATGCTTGGAGAAGAGCATGGAATAGGGGTTGGTCTTCCAACAGTTCGGTACTTGAATTCCATTGAATACCAAGAGAGCCAAGCGATTGTGCCCAAATATGCTGCCGGTCTCTGGCCGAGCCATCAACGATCAGTATGCTACCTTGAGATGAACTACGGAAGTGCTTGACCAATTCTATGGTGGAATTTACAATATGGTCCCTTTCGTCAACCGCTACTCTGGTGAATTGAGTGTCTTTAGATAACCCAATGCTAGATTTCCAAGAGTCTGCGACCCCGCCCCATACCTCGTGAGGAGGCACCCAGGAAGGAAGTGTCTCTTGGGTACAAGGGTACTCATCAACCAGGAACGCACCATGGTAACCGAGACGAAATGACCCCGGATTCAGTAGCTGATGGACAGGAGTAAATCGAGAAAGAGAGCACAGAATCGCCCGCTCCATCTCTGTGAAGTCTGGCGCATGGTCGAGAATAATAATGCCATCAATGTGGGAGAAATGAAACGGAGCAGTCTTGGCGGAATCAAGCGCTTGTAAAACGTGTTTTGGGAGCAAGACTGGAAGCGTACCTCCGTGTTCCTTTTCAAACGCAAGCAGGATGGTTTCATAGGTTTCAAGACCAGGATTGTTCTCCCAACTGAACGGGTCAAGAAGCGAACTCAAGTGAGCATGAAGGCTTTCCAGTCGTTGTGTCTTCTTCATGCCCCAAGGGCCATGCTCGCCGCTGTGAAGGAGTGGAAATTTGTACTTCTCACCTGCATCTGTACACATTCTGTGAATCCCGATGAACGATGAGGCTTCATCATCGAGCAGAACAGGGAGGCGGAAATCTACGTGCAATAACCTGAGAAGTTGATTCATTGTAACATGTTCTTGGGGTTGGGCAACCATGCCTTGTTGACCAAGCATGTCGAGAGTAGCCTTACGATGTTGTTCGGTTGGATGTACGGTCATGATATTGGACTCAAAGGAATCGGATAAGCCTGAAAACAACCAATCGGGAGCGCCTTGCCCCGGGGGTATGAACTCTGATGTGATGGCATAATCTCCCACGACCGATTCCCCCGCAGAGAAGGTGTTGGTGACCCTTATTGAAGGTGGCGAGATGAAACACTACCGATTTAGGGGCATGTCTTCTATCTTGAAGGATTCATGTTTTAAGATAGTGATGCTCAGGGCGGAGAGGCGGAGATGGATTTGTTCGAGACTATATCCTTTATTTTGAGCCCATAGAGTTTTTATCCTGTCAAGTTGCTTTACCGTCAAGCCGCAACTTTTATATAGTGGTTACCTCAATATGAATATGTCTTGAAGTTGAGCGGGCGATTGGGCGGGGAAAGAAATCCCGTTCTTTATAACCCCTTGAGGTCATGTATTAGAGGAAGTGAACGAAAATGAGCGAAAATATGGAATGTGAAGAATGCTGTGGAAAAAAATTTACGATTGACCAAGCTCGAGCTGAGCGAGTATGTGATGGATGTGGATTGGTCGATCCGCATTACACCACCGATGCTGACACCAACAGTTCAATTGGATTGGGTGACACCCGCCAGACCGAATCCTTGGATGTCTTCGCAAACAATCCAAATGCTGCTCAAGGGGGACGCATGAATCCTTTTGGGGACCGCACCGATTACTCTGGGAACCGCCTTTCTTCGTCTCAACGCCGCGTGTTTATTCGTTTGAGCCGTGCTGACCGCTCGAGTCAACGCGAAAAGGACCCGATGTGCCGTGAAGTGAAGCAAACCATGGCTCGTATGTTTGGCGATAATGTCGCACGGGCCACCACTCATTTGGCCAATGCCGCATGTCGAAAGTTGACTCCTGACCAAGAAGCTGTACGTAAGACGCTCACTTCTGGAGAGAATTCGGCTTTGAGTTGTCCAAAAACCTCCATCACCCGAAAGGAGAAAGGGGTCCGTGGTGAAAGCCATCAAGACAATCTCCAAATCATTGCCTTGGCCATCGCTTCACTCTCCCATGAGTGGCTCAACACTCCTGCTTTCAACCACCAGATTGTCATGGCTGAATATGGTATCTCCGAGGCCCAATTCAAAAATGCAAAATCTACGATTAGCAAATCCTACAAGGCCCGTTGTCGCCAAGGGTGGGCTGCAGCGCCACGTGTTATGGCTCGAGGTGCTCTTCGTGCTGACCAACTTGATATTGTTGCAGAGAACCTTGACCGAGCCCTCTCCGAGAGACTTTCGCCAAGCGACCTTGATGCAGTGACTGGGTACTTCTGGAATACCATGACTGAGTTGAATGAACCTACCGTCGAAGGGCCTTTGGCCAATGTAGCCATTGGTTATGTGGCTGGTTGTGTCATGTACGCAGCCCTGGACTTGGCTGGACTGAGCCACGGAAACCTTGGCCGAGTGGCAGAAGCCGTGGAGCTCTCTCCTGCTGGCTTGACCAACCGACTCAAGAACATCCAGTCTCAGGTGACTGCAGGCCAGTTGCCTGAAGCTCGTAGCATGTTTACACTTGATGGAGCCGATGAAGACTCTGGGCCATCTCCTTCCAAAGAAGGCGCTGAGGAATGAACCATCTAGAAGTCGGGTTCATATCTTCTTCCTCGCTGGCAACTTCATGCGCCGCGCTCTTGTTGTGTTTGCCTCGTTCATGTTTTTCGCATTGTCAGCCCCCGTTGCCCCAGCATTGCCTGCCGAAAGTCTCGACAAAGGTATGATGTTCGGTGGTCAATGGTCAGATGCTAACAACACCACTACGGATCTGTCAAACCTCACCGACCTTCCTGCTGTCGTAGAAGTTTATACTGCGACGTGGTGCGAGAATTGCGTTGACGTCGAGCATGCATTGGATGAGGTCCAAGATGCTGGGCTGATAGAACAATATCACATTCATCGTGCAATTGGAGAAACGCAAGACCCGTTTGGAAGTGAAGCCATTGATGCCCGATGGAACGCTAAATACGGCCAAAACGCGCCACCTGCAGTAGTATTTAATGGAACGATGAAGAAATCGGGAAGTGTAACATCTGAAGCATCGTTGACTGATGAATTCACCACACTAGCGAACAATGACCTCGCCCTGGGCGATGGCTCGACAACTTTTGGCTGGACCCCGACCACGGCCAGTTCTGGAACAATTACATGGAATCTCAACATTGATGATAGCCATCTAGAAAATTCAACACTCAATGTTACTGCTTGGATTGTAGAAGCAGCTGCTGAATTCGAAGAAGGTTCAAACGGACTTGGAACCTATCCTCATATTGTTCTTGATATCATTTCTTTGGGAGACGCCCTACAGGGGAGTGTTGCAATACAACTCCCAAATGCTAACGATGGAAATGACCTCCAAGTACACCTCATTTACGAAATCATGCCCGAAATTGTGGAGCCTGTTGCTGGAGAAGAGGTCAAGGATGCTGACGATTCCGAATCGGTACCCTTCCTAACCACCTTGGCTACAGCAACCACTCTCTTAGGAGCGGCCTGGGCGCATGGTGGCAAAATCAACCAAAGATATCACCAAGGCCGTCGTATGCAATGAATTCTTTTTGCTTTCGCGGCTCATCCGTCAAGTCTTCGTGCAGTTGCCACGAAAACCGCTCAAAGGCGTGTGGTACCCGGTCCACATTGGCATAATTCCACCACCTCGGGGGAGCCCCTCGGACATTCTGTCGGCGCTGACTTTCACCAAGAAGGTCGGTAAGGCGGAGGCGGGCATTCGGACGCGGGTGATCTCTTCGAAGGTAGTGAGTGTGAGAAGGGCTATCAAAGTCTTTCACATAGCCAAGTATTGATGCCACTTGCTGTACGAAGCGGCGCTCAACCGTATTGCGTAGTGTCACCTTAAGTTCAACATTCTCGAATTGAAGCGCATCACCGTAATTGGTGGGAATTTGGAAATCGGACCCGAGAGGTTGGGACGTAAGGACACTCCATATTCGAGAATACACTTCACACCAGCGACGTTCCCCATCGCGTATGTCACCAATTTCATGGATGTCGTCTCTCCTCCTCGGCATGACTGCGTGCCGGCGATGGTGAAGGTGCCTTCTGAAATCTCCGTACCTGAGGGCTCGGGCTTCGGCTGATGTATGATGGACTGCATGAAGTCTGTAGGGTTTGACAGTTCCTGCCCATCGTTGAACGACCTTTTCGATTGGAAATGAACCCGACTCCTCAAAATGCTCCTTAAAGATCTCATTCCACTCGATTTTTCGCATTTCTTCTGCTCGTCCAGTGCGGCGGAATTGACGTTGCAAAAGGCCTTGAAAGCCTCTGTTACCACGCTCCGGTTCAGGATTGAAACGGGCATCGGATTCATCATACCAAGGATGAGTAATGTAGCCGTGTTGGTGATGCATCAATTCCTTGAGTGCTTCTTGGTTGAGTGAGGATACCCATTCATGTGGAACTGGCCGCAGAAAACCAAACGGAGGATGAGTGCGGATGAGGTCATTCAAACTGTCAATGTTGAGGGTCGCAGCCGTGTCGTTGTACATTGAAAGAATAACAGAGCCCATAGTGTCTCCAAGAGGGACTGTGGAATGGTATTGGCCGTTGTGAATACAAATCGCATGCTTGTGTTCCCGAACCAAGTTACTGAGGTGAGAAATCAAATATGGAGCTCCGTGTTGTCCCTTCGTCACATTAATTTGGTAGATGTGACCTAATTTTCCAACAACAAGCGCTGTTGAATTTTTGACATATACTCGGTCTGTGAGGCCGTTCAAAATCCCATGACAAAATTCCAAAGAGCGGACCATCTGAGCGGTCGGAGTATCGGTCTTGAGGTATACGTGGGACCAATTGTGTTGAAGACCGAGAAGGATTTTTCCAGCATCTGAATTCAAAGGAGATAAAGCAAGCGATACGAGAATCGCCAGATGTACCGGTTGCCGTGGAATTTGGACGAGGCGAGTTCTCCCCGTATTGCTGCGGACGCGTAGAGAAATATGTTTTTCTGAAATTCGAAGAGGCCAATCCAAAGTTGTCGCTGGAATCTCGAACTCTTTAGAATCCCTCCAATGTTTCATCCATGGGGTATCGTAACAGTCAAACAAACCTCGGGGATGATGAGAGAATGCTTTACGGAGATCTTCCATATTGCCTCGGCCTCCGTTTCTGATCAGTTCACTACGTACATCGAAAGCCCACGAAATGAAACCCGCCTTTCCAGAGTGTGTGGTTTGCTTTAACCGGTCAATCTTGACCTTGGTGGAAAGCCAAGCAAGCATAGATGCCATCGGGCGTGAGTTGGAATCTCCATTCCTGAACCCGAAATACATTGCCCGACCATCTCGCCCATCCTGTGGTCTGTTCGTTAATGGAGTACTACAAGAAAGCCCGACGATGAGTTTTGCAAGATCCCAACCTCTTCGGAGCTCCCTATCTGTGATGATAGGAAAAAGGGAACGAGTGCTAATGACCGATGGAAGTTCGACATCGTCAAGGTACTGACGGTCCTCCATTATTCTGAAGCACGAACCATCTTGAAATTCAATTCCCTGAGCCAGCCATCTGTTTTGGGCACTCGATAACGCATTCCCCTGACTGATAGCATCTCCAAGTTCCTGAAATTCATCATCACTACAAGGAAGGCCGACGATTGGGTCAAGTGTTTCGTGTTCTAATTTTGCCCAATTTGCGTGTTCACTATCACCGAGTGAGGCGGCCAGTCGCTTCCAGCGGCCCGAAGCGTGGACTGATGGCCCCCCAAACAGGGCAATAGAACGCTCATGCTCGGTAGGAGTAAGAGGGACTGACCATCCTTCTCTTGGATTAAAGTCAATCATTGATTGACACCAATCACAAACGATTTCTGCTTCGTTAGAAGCCAAATTATACTTGCAGTCGATGTAAGAAGAGTGCGAACTCATACCTCATAAAAACGGTGACCTGTTATGAAGTCAGCAACTCAGAAAATACGTTTGCAAAGGTCAATAAAACGCTCAACGTCTTCATCCGTGATGTGCAAGTGAACAACAATGCGGATGTGTGTTGGAGAAATATCGAAGACATCAACGCCATTATGTTGCAATTCAAGGGCGACTTCATCGGCTGGACGGGCACACTGAGCATAGACCATGTTGGTCTGTACCGTTGTCAAATCAACTGAAAAGGCATCCATTGAATCGAGTGCTTGTGCAATGGTTTTCGCACGCTGATGGTCTTCTTCCAGCCGGTGTACATGATGGTCAAGAGCGTGCATACCGGCAGCCGCGAGGATCCCCGCTTGCCGCCACCCTCCACCAAACAGTTTGCGCCAGCGATGTGCTCGTCCAATGAAGGCTGATGTGCCTACCAAGACAGACCCTACCGGGGCCCCAAGGCCTTTGGAGAGACAAATTGATACTGAGTCGTAATGCTTGCACATGGTCGCTACATCAACGCCTGTTGCAATCGCTGCGTTGAAGATGCGTGCGCCGTCGATATGTGTTTTACAATCGTTGTCTTTAGCAACCGCAGCAATTTGGTCAAAGACCTCTTGGTCGTAACATGAGCCCCCGCCAAGGTTTGTCGTGTTCTCAATGCAGACCAAACTGCCGTTAGGATAGTGGCTGCCTGAACCTTCAGCTTTTCGTATGGCTTTCTGAACTTGCTCTGGAGTCATCAAACTCTTTTCTCCGTCAACCAGAGCGATAGAGGCTCCGCAGAGTGCTGCGTATCCGCCGCCTTCATACCGGTAAATATGTGCGGTTTTATCGCAAACAATCTCGTCACCTGGAACGGTATGTGTCCTCAATGCAATGGCATTTGACATCGTCCCTGAAGGTACAAAAAGTGCGGCTTCCTTCCCGAACATCTTCGCTACTCGGTCCTGAAGGGCGATGACAGTTGGGTCGTCGCCCAGAACATCGTCACCTACAGGGGCTGCCATCATTGCTTCTCGCATGGCTTGAGTTGGTTGAGTGACCGTGTCTGAACGAAAATCAATGCGGTCTGAAGCGTACTCGCGCATGATTCATCCTCCACGCTCTCCTTCATCAATGCCTTGTAATATCACAAGAGCTTGAGATGGCCGGTAATTTTGTCGAGGTGTTCCTCATCAAAAGGCCCGAGGGCAAGAACCGTTTGAGAGCCACTAGGAATCTGAGTATGGCCGGCGTCTCGCACGATATGATGTGGAATATGTTCCCGGTTTGCAGCATCGATGAGTTCGGAAAAAACTGCCTCATCCTTACCTTTCAAACAAATTTTCTTTTGTCCGTTTGCCAACCAAGCATCCAGATGTCCTGGATGTGTTGCTCCTACGCGAAGAAACGATTCTACTGCGGCGTGTCCCACTTGAGCTGCTATCTTTCCTTTACCCATTTTCAGCGATTGATTTACGACACAAACGAGTTTCATCTTCCCGCTTACAGCCCGACCGTTCACTTTTGGAGCAGTCATTCGGTGAATGAACGAACGTAGTCCCATATGTTCACCATCAAAGTGTAGACAGGCCGCCTGTAATCAAGTCCAATGACCTGCGCGGTGCTGGCCCAATCCCAAGGACTGTTATCGTCCCCGCAGGAACTTCGGTATGCCCAGCATCTTGTACCAGGTAGTAGGATAAATTTGCTTCCTGTGCTTCATTCGCTAGTCGATGTAAGGAAGGTAGGTCGTCAGCAACCAGACAAATCTTCCGCGCCCCAGCCCTTCGCCAACGTTCCATGAGTCGGGCGTGCTGACGACGTGCTAGAAAGGCACATTGGACTGCTGCATGGGCACATTGGACTGCTGTTTTACCAGCGGAAAGCGAGAGGTCGCCCCGAACGATCAACGCCATGGATGGTGCATCATCCCTCGACGACATAGTCTTCGACCACCAATTGTTCCAATTCTTCTAACGAGTCAATGGATTCCAAGGCGCGGAAGACAAGATGCCCGAACCAAACTGCAAAGGTGAGATTTCCTAAGGCATGTAGGATATCAAATGGAATCCCATGTGCAAGGTAAACTGCAAAATCAGAAAGGGTCGTTGACGATGTGATAATGGAAAGTGATGCGATGAAATCGAACATGAAAGCCGAGCAGATTGCTGCAACATAAAACTGGCCTGAGCGGAATTTATCCGCAGTTCCGAACTTCAATTGCGAGCCGAGAATCGCAACTGCGCTCCATCCAATGGCTTGGAACACGGTCCACCAACCATCTCCAATCAGGAGATTCGATAACAACGTGACCAGAACGGCGAAGGCAACTCCGCGACGAGCACCTAATTGTGCGCCTACAAGGAGAGCAGCCACTGTTACAGGCTGAACGTTAGGAAGAGGCTGAAGAAGAACCCGCAGAGCAGTCACAGCAGCAACGAAGGTTGCGAGAAGGTAGACATCGTGTCGGGACGTACGTGGTGCAGTCACAAGAAGAGCGAAGGCAAGACCTACGAGTAGCACGTCAATGACCATGTCCGCAAACGGAGTCAATTCGGGTCCGTGGACACCAAAGGCTTGGAACATATTCCATCCGAAAGGGCGTTCCTCCTTGAGCCTACCGACGAACTAGGCGCCAATGCAAGACGATGGAGTCGGATACAGATTGGCGGTCGGAAGATTGTCCAGCGCGTTCTCCATTTAGGAAATACTCCCACCCGGAACCCTCTTCTCCGTTAATTGAAACTACATAGGAGCCAAGTTCTGTAGATTCAACATTCACCTCCCATGATGCTTCATCAGCCGCTGCAAGTGTAAGGTCAAGAGCCGTTTCATAGCCATCCAAGCCCCCGATTACCTGCTGTTCACCATCAATTTCGATAATCACGACTTGAGTTTCACGCCAAGATTCTGGCCACGTTTCGTTCCAAATCTCTGACGTATCGGATTGGCTGTTCTCGATCAAGGATTGCGACCACCTTGAAGAGAGGTCAGGAGTGATGGCGAGGGTCGAAACAAGAAGAACGAGCATGACAAGTCTCCACCCCCATTGATGACGATTGATGGATGAGGCATAGGCGCCAATTGAAAGAAGAGAAATCAATACTATGGCCCCTCCAAACGGAACCCAATCGTATGGTTGTGGGTCAGGTGTAACGGAACGTTGTTGAACATACATCATGAGGACGCCGGCATCATTTCCCATCACCATTCTGTTTTCCCCAAAAGACGGGGCTGCTGTTCCATAACCGTCATACGGCGTTGAAAAATTGACTGTGGAGGCGATGGTCCCGTTCTCGGTGATGGTTGTAACGGCCCAATTGCCATTGGGTTGATTCACAGGATACCATATCGCTTGGGCGCTCGTCCAAACCAGTTCCCCGTTGGTCGTCGTCGGATGCTCTGAAACAAGGGAGCAGTTGCGTTCACAGTCAAAAATGGAGAGGGACGAACTGTCCCCCGCCACCACATACCGTTCATTGGAAACCGGCATGGCTGGTGAGGCGCCTCCTTGGTGAATTGTCACTACACTGTTGTTTGTAGCATTCAGCAAATGGATGGTGCTCGTCGCTCCTCTCTGGACATGAACAAAAATTCCCGAAGATGTTTGGATTGGTGCATGGCGGATTGAACCGCCCAAATCTGCAACCAACGTCGATGTTCCATCGCGTGATACTTTCCAGATGTTTCCAGATTCATCTCCCTGCCAAAATGCATCGTCAGTAGTCAAAATTCCATTACGCCAGCCCAGCCCCAGTTCAACCTCGAAATCCAATTCACCGTTTGAAATACAGACACGCATCATGCCGGTTCGCGTCGGGACGACCAAATGGTCGCCATCTTGAACAATTGCTCCGGTAATACCCCAGCCCTGTGTTGTTGAAGTTCGGTTCCAAAGCGATGCACCATCATTTGCTCGTAAAACTTCCACTGTGCCATCTGCCCACCCCACTGCAATTAGGTCAGGCCAAGAACCGCATGGGCCTACTCCGCTGGGGAGCAGGAGAAGGGGGCTCATATCATGTTGAACGGTTGTTGCACTTGTTCGGTTCCATCGCTCTTCACCTTCGGTTGAGAATGCGAACACTTGTGGCCGCTCTTCTCCCGTCCAAAACCCAGAAGTCCGAACGTAAACGGTTTCATTGTCAATAACCGGGTGAGTGGTAATGTAGCCATCTGCGAGGTCAATCTCCCATTCTAACTTCCATGATTCCGGCGTCATTGCCTGAGCAGGAAAAAGAATGCTGAGCGTTGCGAGGAGAAGACACGCAAGGACCGTTCGCCGGACCATACGATCACTCCATGACCGATTGAATGGCGGCGCGTAGTAGAGCACTGACTTCTTTTCCATCTGCACCGCCAGCAGCTTGCATAACGACGCCCATTAGAGGGCCCATGGCGCCCATGCCACGTTCTTTGACAAAGTCAAGGCGGTCGGCGATGATCTTGTCAATCACATCTGCAAGTCCACTCACATCTGCTGGAGCAAGTCCGTTGACCTCACAATACGAATTTAGTGCTTCCATTGATGGATTTTGACCTCGATGAGTTTCAATAACGCCGTCAACATGTTCACGGGAAAGATGGCCATCTTCTCTCAATTTGAGGACGTTAACAAGAAGAGAAGGGTGTTCCTCGTCATGAACCAAAAGCAGTGAAGCCCATCCCTTTGCGGGTATGCCTTCCACGTGATTCCAAAACACATCGTCCAGTTCTCTAGCAAGCAATTGTGAGGCCTGGTCGTTTGAGATGTCAAACCCGGAGAGTCGTTCCGCTCGTTCATCATCTGACATGGGGAGGTTATCCAGAATATCGCCCCAATGAGAGTTCGTAACGATTTGAGGGGGAACGTCGGTTTCGGGGTACATTCGGGACCGTCCCGGGAGAGGGCGCATTGGGGCAGTGGTTCCGTCTTCTGGAGAGCCTTTCTTTACGACAACGTTTCGAACTTCTTGCGGAATCCGATGCCAAGCAAGGCGGGCTCGGTTTAATGCAGCTTCAAGCGCTAGTTCAGCCTGCCAACGTGGAGCACAGCACAGCACGTATCCATCCATTTCCTTCAAACCCAATGCTGTACGAACATTGTTGATTTCTTCTTCTGTGATGCCGTAGGCTGGAAGTTCGTCGGCATGAAAAATCCCCTTGACTCCTGCGAGTTTAGCTGCACCCGCGAGTTCCCGACCCAGTCGTGGAAGTTGAGCGCCGTTGTGGTCTGCTGCTTTGACACCCAATTTTCCTTTGAGGCCAGGAAGGGGTAGGGCAATCATGCGTGAGCCGCTGCTCAGTCCATCTTGAATCATCTTTGAATCGCACGTGGAGAAAGAATCGGTAACGTCGTGTGAAACCCATGGAAGTGCTTCTTCAACACGACCGGCAACTTGCCGCTCAACATCTGGAACGTCCTCATCCCGATGCGATGGAAGTGCAGGCAAGTCCAAACTGGCTCTCAAGTCATTTGCAAGACGATAAAAGTGGAGTTGGCGGGCCATTTCCAATCGGATGATTCGGGGGATCCAATCCAAATCCTGACACCCTTTGATTTCAACTCGGTCTCCCGCGCCAATAGAGACATTCAGGTCTTGGCGAATACTTCCAAGTCCGCGACGAACTCTCCGAGTTTGGCGGAGAACTCGTCCGAGGGCGATGGCCGTGGATTTGGCATGTTCTGGGGTTTGAACTTCAGGAGATGTTGCAATCTCGATCAGAGGCAATCCCAATCGGTCCAGATTGTAGAGAACTTGTTGGCCCCCAGGGACATCAATTGTATCCAATTTCCGAGCACTGTCTTCTTCCAGACAAAGGACATCAACGCCCACTGGGCCTTCTACAGTCTGTAAAACACCGCCTGTAGCAATCAGTGAAGTACGCTGAAAACCACTGGTGTTAGAGCCGTCAACGACGGTTTTTCGCATGGTTTGAATCAGTGAAACAGGGTTGGCATTGAGTAACGCGGCAACGGTAAGTGAAATCTCAACTGCATCCTCGTCAAGGTCTACCGGTGGTTGTTCATCAAGTTCAATCAAACCTGCATTGGGTGATTGAGCATAAATGAATGAGCGATTTCGCTTTGCCTCAAAGCGTGCAGCAATGTCAATTGCTCCTCCTTCTCCACGAGATGCCCGTAATTTCCGAGCAAAGCGTGGCCAATGGTCTGGGACGGTTTCAACCGTGACATCGTAGAGTTCACCTGTTTGACGTGAGTGAAGTTTTCCCGTCGCTAATTGCTGATGCACTTCGAGGCCACACATGAAGCCGATTTGGACAGGGTCCAACAGGTCGGAGCGGTCTACATCACCTTCGGGTTCACCGGCCATGAACCTGCGACGGGCTCACCCTTCATGAGCACCACCCTCAATTGGCGTCAAACCACTTGCAGGGTCTCGTATCCTGACGGGCGCATCATTCGGCCTTCCCGGCATAGTTTATCGATGATATCTTCGGCTTTGCCACGGTTGATATCGTTGCGTTCAGCCTCTGTTAATACCTCCAGTAAATTAGCAGAACCCCCGGATTCGTTCTGCAAGGTTGACACCAAGTCTAGAATGATTTTCTCTTGATTTCGGACCGTACCTTTCTTTCCAGATTGCATGGTCGTCTCGTCAAAATGTTCGCCCATCAAGTCGTGGCGCCAAGTCTTCGTGAGGAGGATTGCACGCTCTGCATCCTCGAGATTTGCATCTTGTGAAAGACGAATCCGGGCGCTCGCTTCTGAAAGGCGTGAAAGGGCTTCAAGGGAACGAGCAGTGATTGCTACACTGTCGGTTGATTCTCCCCCGGCCTTACGGGTTTCGACGTAATAGGCGACGATGGCTTCCTTTGCATCCTCCGTAAGTTTAGGGTGAATGTTTCGTTTGGAGTAGGCGATGTACTTCCGGAGGATTTCGCGAGACAAGATGTCGTAATCCTCTTGCTTCTTCTTGCTGACCTTTTGTGCTAGTGCGGTTGGCCGAGACGGGTCGGGTAATGAGCCTTCGTTGACCAATAATTCGCTACTACCTTTCATGCGGTTTGCAATGATGTGTTGAGCAATCTTCTGGTCGTTATCTGCATCTGCTGTGTCGGTAATGAGCCATATGATGTCAAAACGAGAAACCAACGGTGGCGCAAGGTCAATTTGAGCAGTGAAGGGGAGGTCACTCACCGGTTCAAAACGGCCCGCTTTCGGGTTTGCGGCAGCAAGAACTGCACAGCGCGTCCTAAGGCTCGCGTTGATTCCTGCCTTCGAAATTGAAATGCGTTGCTGTTCCATGGCTTCGTGCATGCTGGACCGATCTGCGCTGTTCATCTTGTCGAATTCGTCAATCGCTGCAAGGCCTAAGTCAGCCAATACCAGTGCACCCGCTTCAAGCGTCCAGCGACCATCAGCCGTAGCGTCTTGAACTGCTGCTGCGGTTAACCCTGCTGCCGAAGCTGATTGTCCCGATGTGAACCTTCCACGAGGAGATATTGACGCCATGTAGTTCAACAGTTGCGATTTTGCAACACCGGGGTCACCCATGAGCAAGATGTGAATATCGCCACGGTTTCGTGTTCCGTCAGGATTCAACTGTGCCACTCCGCCAAACAATTGCAACATGAGGGATTTCTTGATGTGACTCATGCCGAAAATTGAGGGGGCAATGCTTCGTGTAAGCAAATCGTAAACATCAGTTTTTCGAGCGATGTTTCGGATTTCCAATTCTTCTTCTTCTGAAATAATGATTTCTTCCAACGGAATGTTTTGTCGTTCAAGTGAGTGTATGCGTAGGAAAATATCGAAAACAGGGGTGTCTTTTCCTCCCTTCCTTTGTGAACGTATGAAAAGGACACCGTTGGCCTTAACTCGGTCACCTGGATTGAGTTTACCCGCTAGGTCTTGCTCACCAATACAGATGATGCGTTCTGGCTGGATACCGCCTTTCATCTGCTCGGGTAGTTCCTGAAGTTCGATGAATTGGGAGTTGATGAGGTGCGATGCTTGTTGTTGCAATTGGAAGCGTGTTTGGCGTTTTGGACGACCGCATCCCCCATCTATTTGGGAACATTCAAGCGGTTCAATCAATTCTTGCTCGTTCGGTTGATTGATTTCGATGGTGTGGCCGCAGGCAATGCACTCAAAGACTGCAGAATACAATCGGGGACGAACACCAGAGATTTTGGTCGTCACTGCATCAAGGGCAACCATTTGACCAATATCATCCGCCCTCAATTGAGATACTGTGCGAATTTGGTCGCTAGGGAGATGCTCAATTCGAACAAAGGGGAGGATGGTTCCGTGCCCTGCATCGAGAAGAAATTGGTGAAGGGCCCTGTTTGCAGCTGAAAAGTGGAGGTCGGGATTTGCTAAGAGGTCCTGGGCAAACTCGTGGTCATACCCTTCAATGACTCGGTATGATATGGTCATTGATTGCTCGTCGGGCCACATGTGTGCAAGATTATGCACTGCCTCAGAGAAGTTGTCTTGAATCAACGAAGTCCAACGAGCAGGCAAATCAAATTCTTGAATTGAGACCATCTCTTTCTCACCCGTAGATATCCTACTCGGTTGCCTAGGGTACATAATGAATTCCCAAACGGAGTACTACCCCTTGGCTTCCACTGGAGAATATGCGTTTTGCTGGACCCTTTTCACAGCCTTTTGAGATGTCCATTGGAATCCTGCCAGAACCGCAGGACAGATGAATCACCGCTCGTTACCCGTACCATGCCTGAGCACCGATTTACACCCGTTCGTGGTCGTATTGACCGATGGTCGTTTGAATCTGAACTCTTAACAAATCGTTTGGGAGATCCCACTGAACGGGAAATTCTCGTCCATATTGCACCCGAAGGCATCCGTCACCTCGAGGCTGGAGGGGTTCTTCCCGTCATCATTTACCTCGCCCCATTCACATCAAGCGGCCCGCAACGTGCTGGATGGAAGGCGTTCGGGGAGACACTGCCTCAGCGGCATGAACGATTGGTTGCAGACGGAGTCATGGAGCCCGTGATCTTGGTCATGCCCGACACGTTCACTTCTCTTGGGGGTAACCAATTCGTAGATTCTCCTGTTCTCGGAAAGTGGTCTTCATGGCTAGCTGACGGGCTTCGTCCTGAGATTGTAAGCAGATACGCTACAAACGAAAGATTTGGACTTGTTGGAAAATCATCCGGAGGGTACGGTTCAATGGTCAATGCTATGCTTCGGCCCGATGCTTGGTCCGCTCTTGCTACACATTCAGGAGACGTTGGATTTGAATTAATGTACGGTGGTTCTTGGGGAGAAACCGTAACTCATGTTGCATCGGACGGTTCGGCTGAAGCCTATCTCGCCCGACTTGCAAATGCGCCATCGATGAGGTCCTCGGATTTTCACACGATGATGATGTGTGCACTTGCGGCATCGTACGACCCGCGCCCTGTTGATGCTTTGCTTCGTTTGGGCGTGAAATTGCCTGTTGACCTCAAAACCTGTATCGTTGATACTGAGGCTTGGGGGCGCTGGATGGCCTTTGACCCTCTTTCGATGGTGGAACTTCATCACGAAGCTCTGGCTAACATGGACTTGTTCTTCGTAGATTGTGGAGGGCAAGACCAGTATCATATCCATTATGGGACGCGGCGACTTGTTGCACGCCTTGATGCTCTCTCAGTTCCCAACGTGTACGAAGAGTTTGTTGGGACGCACAGTGGGATTGACCACCGCCTTGATGTTTCGTTCCCTCTTCTCTCAAAAGCGCTGCGCGAATGAGGCAACAAAATCAAGCGGTTTCTTCTTGAGGCGCCGACTTGTGGTTGCGCTATGGACGAGCCCATGGACTACGCAAGTGCTGGGGTTGATATTGACCTTGAAGGCTCGGCAGTTGCATCTCTAATCGGAGCCTTGAGCAAAAGCGTTCGCAAATCTGGAACACCTGGTGCGCCCGTTGACCTCCCTGGAGGATTCGGAGGACTCATTGAATTTGGAGACAACTTATTGGCAATGGCTACCGATGGAGTCGGAAGCAAATTGCAAATTGCAACAATGCTTGAGCAGTGGGGTGGCGTTGGTATTGACTGCATGGCAATGAACGTCAACGACCTGTTGTGTGTTGGAGCAGAACCAATCGCCTTCGTTGACTATGTCGCTGTGCCAAAACCTGACCCAGCCATTCATGCAGCCCTTGGAGCCTCCCTTGCAGAGGCTTGCCGTCAAGCACGAGTTACCTTGGCTGGTGGAGAAACTGCATCATTACCAGGAATTGTAACTGAGTTGGACATGTCTGGAACCGCACTTGGATGGTTGCCAAAAGGAGAGGCCATCACTGGAGAACATCTGAAAGAAGGAGACGTGTTGATCGGCCTCCCCGCATCAGGAATACACTCAAACGGCTACTCATTGGTTCGAAGAATCGTGGAACATGCAGGAATCGACTACCGTTCTCCTGCACCCTTTGATAGTGAACACCCCCATCGGACATTCATTCGGTGGACTGAAGGTGAGCCGACCATGGGTGAAGTGGTTCTGAACCCAACGAGAATTTACTGTGACCCTGTGGTTGATTTGCTCAATGAGGCACGAAACGGTTCTTCTTTTTCAATTTCTGACATTCATGGTATTTGCCACGTAACGGGCGGGGGGCTCTCAAATCTCCTTCGCCTCCACGATTCCTTGGGGTGGTCCATTGATGCTCCACTCCCAGTGCTGCCTGAATTCAAGTGGCTGCAAGAAGCAGGCGGCGTGGAAACCCGAGAGATGTATCGTACGTTCAACATGGGAATGGGAATGGTCATTGCAGTTGACAAAGCCCGTGCTCAAGGAATCACTGAATGGATTTCCGCACGACTCCCAGGTACTGCAATTGTCGGTTCAGTAACCAATGACGGACATGTTGTTACCCACGCTATTGAAGGCGTTGAATTCTCTCATTATTGATTTGGCTCGCGTCGGTGCGGTCTTGAGGGAGAGGTTCTTCCCCGATTTATGACCGGAGAACATGAGGGGGCGAAATCTCCCGGTCATCTTTGGCTTGAAGGTAGAACACTCGTACATTTGCGTGAAGACCAAGAGCGCCCAACACATATGCCAAGAGGTCCTGCAAAACGTACTGGGCCCGGTTTCCTCAATCCTGCGATGGCTCCTGCCCGAACGCGGTCTGTGATGCTGCTTGCGGATGCATTGGAGCATGATTGGTTGGTCAAACCGGGCCACGACCTTCGCGCCCTGGACGCCCTTTGCGCTACTGGAGTACGCGTCCGGAGGTGGCGAAATGAACTTCCTGCGGAGGTACAACCTCGCCTCCGAATTGCAGCGAATGATCTTGATATCTTCGCTCTTGATTGGCTGAAGCGCTCCCATGGTGCGTTTCCTCCTAAAGTGACAGTGGGCCACGCCCTTGAGGATGACCGGTACGAACGAATTCCTGAAGGAGCGATGGAGAACGGAATTTTTGTGATGCAAAACGACGCCCGAATTGCATTGATGGAGGCGGCCTACCAGTGGGTAGACCTCGACCCGTTTGGCTCCCCTGTTAATTTCCTGGACTCAGCTATCCAAGGACTTGCAAGAATCGGGTTTCTTGAAGTGACCGCTACCGATACCGCCGCGCTAACAGGTTCAAGCGCTTCATCCCAGCAACGTCGTTACGGTGCAAAGGGAATCGTAGACACCTACGCTCACGATGATGGGGTACGCGTCCTCCTCGGCCTGGTGGCAACAACTGCTGCTCGTCATGACCGATTTATTGAACCGGTTTTAGCACTCTTTGACGGCCATCATGTCCGTGTAAGTGTCAAGGTACGACGAAGCAAGGAGCGGGCATCTGATGTCATGAACATGATGGGGTGGCGAATTCGTGACCGCAATGGTGGCTACACATTTGTCCAACACCCAACTCCCGAAGAGGTAGAGCGCGGGAGCGGGCCAATGTGGGTCGGCCCTCTTTGGAGCAAAGACATTGCCGGAAGAATGACTGAAGAGCGGGCACTTGCCCTATGCTCGCCCTCAATTGATGAAATTGAATTAGCAAAAACTGCCGGACTAGAATGGGACGAGGCCGACCAAGAATACTCCCAACGAGAAGTGCGAAGAAGTGTTCGTTACATTGCCGATGCTGCTGATTTGATGAGCCGAGAGCACCTTTTGTTGCATATTGATGACCTTCCTAACATGGCTGGGGTGACACATGCTCCAAAAATGGAAGTCTTGTTTGCATCGCTAAGAGAGCACGGGCATTGTGCGGCCCGAGTACCTGATATTGACCCGTTCTTTGTCACCGATGCTCCACTTGAAGCGGTTCTTGAGCGTGTTCGTGCCCTGGTTGGATAACGATTTAACAGAGTCCTTCAACCGAATGATGGGTCAATATCTGTGATGTTGGTCGCCTCAGGAGCAGGAAGCATTTGTGAGGCGTTCTCAATGATGTTTCGCACGTTATCTTCAATGTCCCGGGCGTTTTCAAGCAAGTCTGTCAGGGGGATTTCAAGCCCTGTCAAATCGCTAATAGCCTCAACTGCAATAGCAGCAGCTCGAGCGTCTGGATACATTGGATTCGCCTCTGAAAGAAGAGCGGTAATATCGATTCCCAAACGGTCACCCTCGCCCAATAAGAATCCGGTGATTCCAGCAACAATTCCTTGTTGGATGGGTTCAATGTCCAAATTCTTCAGTCGGTTCCTTGATGCTTGGATGGACCCCACGCCAAACAATGCGCCTTGTGTCAATTCCTTTTCTGGACGAACGAGGCCGTCAATGATGATCAGCCGGTCAAAACCTCCCTTTGTGAACCACTCAAGAACAGTAGATGCAAAGGTGATATCGGTTTCATTTCCGAACTGAATTTCAGAGGTGAAAACCCCAATTCCATCGCCCTGGTAGACGCGTACAGGATGTTTGGGAATCTCATTGTGAATGAGAGCAACAGCAGGAAAATCAGCATGCATGACAGTCCCTAATTGTTTCAACTTTAGGGCTTTGATAATGTGGGACGTTGCAATAACGCCGACCATTCCTGCCGTTGTGAAACCGCATATAGCCACGCCTCCGGTTCTGGGGTCAGCGTCTTGGTGCAAAACCAACGCGTAGGATTGAAGATTCGCATCCATTGTATTCCCTCCGATTTGTGTCCACTCGTCAGCCCATGAAAAGACTCACGGATGAATCAATCTTCCCAAACAGCCCAGTCTTCCCAGCCTTCTTCACGGTACCACCAGACGCCTTCTTCATCTTCCCACCATTCGGTGCCGTTTTCGTCCGTAGAGATTCCATCGTCCTCTTCTGCTTCTTCCTCGGCCCATTCTTCTTCGGCTGGATATTCCGCATCATCGGTTTCTTCAGCAACCTCTTCAGCAACCTCTTCAGCAACCGCATCCTCAGCAGTTGCACCAAATTGGAAGGCATCAGCGCTGCTTCCTAGCATCGAGGATTCAATTCCTTCTGGGGCTTCTTCATGGAGTTCCTTACCTTCCGCCTTGAGGGAATCTAGAGACTTAGATGCGTTCAAATCCAGACTCTTCTGTCCCGGGCGAACTTCTGGAGCGGCCATTGCTTCAGCATAGTAATCCTCATCGTCATCATCGTCAAAATCAATATCGCCACGAGAACGCATGAAGATAACTCCTCCAATGAGTGCTGCAACGAAGATAATTACGCCAATTCCCACCAAAACTGGAGTTGTGGAGCTTGATGCACTATCTTCTCCATCCTTGGTAGTGTCAGTATTGTCAGAGGGTTCTTCGAGTTGCTGTGCTAGCGTCCAAACCAGTTCACCTTCAGTGCTGGCGGTTGACGTTGTCATGGAATCGCACTGATTGGCTCCACCCAACTCCGAACATGAGAAGAATACGACATACCCTACGCCTTGAATTCCAGGGAACAGCCCATCGGATGGTCCATTGCGAACCGGCGAGAATTCCACTTGGATTGAGGCCTCCGCAGAAATGGTGAGGGGCGGCACACCGGCTGCCACACCAAAAGGCGCCTCAAAGGTCAACGGAGGAGTTGTGGTTGGAGTGACCTTCCAAGAGAATCCAAGAAACACATCAAACGGGTTCGGGTTGGTGATGGTGCACGTAATGCTCTCGTCGGTGCTGTTTTCTTCCCATGCATACGTTGCTGTTCCGCAATCAATTGTTCCTGGTAGCGTTACATCTGGGAATGTCGTCTGGTTTGTAGTATTGTTGGAGTCGGTGGTGTTGGTTTGATTTTGACCATTATCAGGTGCTGACTCAAACTCAATCATGACGGCCATGCCTTGAGTGTAGTAGTAAGGAGTGAACGTGTCCAGGTGAATATGTAACATTCCACCGAAGGCACCAATTCCTGATAGTTCCATTTCATTTCCACGAACATCCCCAATTCCGGATGAGACTTCTGAGCCGTTTCCATCGTTTGCAACCCATCCCACGGCCATGTTAGCGAGCAAAACTTGTTGCTCGGGGATTTGTGCGTTAACAAAGAGGACCGTTGAAAACGAATTGTTCTCGCCAAGAAGGATTGGCTCAACGGTCGTGAAGGATACATCAATGACACCAAACGCAGAGGTTTGGTTGTAAGAAGGTGATAGCGGGCGGTCAATGAGGCCCCCTTGACTTCCTTCATAAGAAACTGAAAGTGTCATTTGACCAAGGGCTTCAATCGGACCGAGTGTAGTGAGGGCGGAGATTGAAAACACGGCTTTACCGGATTCATTCGTTGTTTCTATGACAGTATAGTTATCATTATCTCCAAGAATATTCAACGCTACCTCCGCTCCGGCAATGCTCGAGCCGTTCTGATGTAAATGGGCAATAACATTCAACGCTCCATCTTTCTTCAACAATACATGAGAAAGGTTTTCATCGCTTGTAAATCCGACGTATGAGACATCAAGCGAACTGGCCAGCACCGTATCGTTTCTAGTGAAGACTGGGCCGAATGCGGTCACATCGTATGAATAATTACCAAACTGATCGACACCAACAACAGCGACGAAATAGGGCGTTCCATCAAGGAGATAGTCGCCATGGCTGTCAACGTCCAAAGTGGTATTGAAGACAGATGCTGCTGTAGTCGTGGAGGTATTCAATCCCTCAACTGAAGTGAAGTTCACCGTGCTGAGATAGATATGATGTACATTCACAGACGGATGCCCTGGGGACCAAGAGATGTCTACTTGACCTCCAAGGTCTTCGGGATGGTCTGCAGCAGTAACGTTTGGTATGTAGGACTGTGGAAGCGGATAAGGGACGGTAATGGATAGGGGTGCAGAAAGATTACTGGTAACTCCGAATTGATGCACGCTGCGAACATAGTAATCGTATTGTTCGCCAGGAAGGAAGTTGGTATCAATCGTAAAGTTACCAATGCTGCTTGCGTACATATCCGCCAAATCTAAAACTTGATTTTGACCGACTCTGTAAATCATAAAGTCGATCAAGTCATCTCCAAAGTCACTTTGATTCTGCCATGCAAGTTCCAACGTGGTGCTGTTCAATTGATTGACCTGCAAAATTGGAGTAGGGGGGAGGGCGATATTTGGTGCACCTTGGACATAGGCGATTGTGGGATTGGAAACTTCAAAACTACCGTTTTGCGTAGTGTAAAACAGCAAAGGCACACTCAACATTCCAGAGCCGCCGGTCATCTGTTGATTCAATACATTGCTCAAATTGCCAGAAGGATGAGGATTAATATTTACCTGGAATTCTGTATCGTATGTGATGTTGAGGTCTCCAAATGTGAACATGCCTTCTGCCAACGTGTTCAATGAGAAGTTTACTGGAGACATCTGAATTCCGTATCCGTCTGTAGTCCATGGCCAACTGAAACTCATTGCGCTCAATTGACTGCTGAGATTGTTGTTAGGGTCAAGTATCTGAAGTGGTTCTAGGAAATTTGAACCGTTGCCTGCATAGCCTGATGCAGTGAAGTCAAGAACAGAATTCTTGTCTACATCGTAGCCGATTTCATGCCATGCGCCAACGAAGACTCCATGCTGTGAACCTTCCCCTGCGACGACAATATGCTCTCGAATACCGTCACCGTCAAGATCTCCAAAATCAATGGATTTTGGCATGGTCCAAGGCTCAAGTATCGCAGAAGCGGATGAGTCAACCCGTCCCTTGTTGTTGCCCCAAGTACGGAAATCATAAGCAGTAAAGTTACCGTCCAGCGTGCTTGAAAGACCGTCCCCGATGGTAAATTGCGGGAGGAGGAGAGAACTGTTCATGTCGTAGTCGTGGTCAATGATGGTCGCATTGGTGAGGTCCAGGAGACCGTTGTGATTGTTTTCATCCCAAGAAGTCAGACGGTTTTCAATGGACCGATGACCTGCACCTCGTGTGGCAATGAAATCAAGGTCTCCATCGTTATCAAAGTCACCGTATACCGAATCTGTTCCCAATCCATCAAACCGACCCACAAGTTCTGCAAAGGCTCCATTTGGACTATATTCCAGTTGAATACACTGACCGGTAGTATCGACCACGATCAACCTGTAGGGATTCAATTCACCGTTAAAACGAGCGAGATACATCGCCGTCAGCGTAGCTGGTGTGGTGCTTTGAGTTGATACATACACCACTGCAGAGTCTACGGTGGAAAAGCCGTTGGATTTCGTATTAAACTCTGCGATATCAATTGCTCCACCCGTACGAATGGTCACCAGGTCTGCATAACCATCATCAGCAACATCTCCGATTTCCAAGTCAATCACTGAGGAGGGGAGCGTGTAGTTCGCCCGAGTTGGGAAGGTTCCTGTTGTACCGTTGTAAATGTGAATGCAAAGTAAACTGTCCAAAGGAGCGTATGTTATCACATCCTCATAGGAATCCCCGTTCAAATCATCCACCATTACTCGGGTGGCGTTTGTGCATGTTGGGACCCATGGTATGTTTGTGACGCCCGTGGTATTTGTGTAACTCATGACCGTGAAGGCGGTCCCCACGCCAGTACTTGCATTACTTGAAGAAAGTAGGATGACATCCGACAAACTATTGTTTTCAACATCGCCAATTGCCGTATCTGTTATCGGCCCCAAAGGGAAGAAACCTCCGGAAAGAGTTGGTTCGAATCCAACTGTCATTCGTGCGTCGCTTATTGCCGACCCGTAGGGAAGGAGGAAGTCGGATGTGTTTGTATTGGTGGCTTGAACCGCTGCGTTTGGCGCCATAAGTAAAGATGTGGAATTGGTCCCATTTGCAAACATTGTTTGTAAACCAAAATCTCCGTAATTGGTCTGATTGAATTCCCATTCATACTCGCCATTCTGATCAAGGTCCAACCATAACTTTCCAGGCGACTGGGTTGTTCCTGAGTCGGGTGAGAGGAAGAAGAGCGATTGTTCAATGGTGGTATTTCGCTCCAAATCAAATCCGATTGGTGAGTGAATACCTCCGCTCATGGTGATTGTTTCTTCGGATGTGCCTGTGGAGAAGACTGAAACTGTAGTGGATTGGGCGCTAGCAAACATAACTGACCACCCCGGGCCAACCATCATCAAAACAAGCAGGGTTCCCAAAATTTGACGGGATTTCATTTCAAGGCCTCATGGTTGGCTGCGCACTACCCGTTATGTTTGTTTTGTCGCGTTGAACGGGTAAATTTTGTAGAAAATGTATCATTTTTTACAACATAAGGTTATGAATGATTGAGTATCGTTATGAGGATAAGAGGCGATTATTTGCGACTTACAGTTCAAGCAGGCGACATTGAGATTAATCTTGAAGGCGCTGCAATTCAGATAGACGAACAATTGGCTGCGGCCAAGATTGACCACACGTGGACCATGCTCCTCGAACGCATCCGTGAGGCAAGAGAAAATGCACTAGAAGCCGCTGTCAACGCTGCAAGAGATGCGGGATTGCCCGAACGAGGATCTGCCTTCCGCGCCCTTCTTGACAATTGTGCACTGTCCCGAAAACCCGACCAAGTGTTGGGAGCCATCCACTATCTTCGTGATGTCGAAGGTATCAGCGATAGTCCTCCCCGTGTCGTTAATCAATTGTTCAGCGACGCAGGTATTGACCCGCCTGGAAACCTTTCTCTGTACCTTAACCGCTTGAAAGAAAGAAATTTCCTGATTGTACCTCGGGGAAAGGATGAGAAAAACCGATTCGCAATCCTTACACCCGAAGGCCAAGCACACTTGGACAAGCGCTCCGGCGCTTGAGGTGCTCAAATGGTCATGTCCGGCGGAGGAAAAGGCGACCCCCGGGACGATGAGACTACTTCTGAAGATGCAGAAGTACTTGATTGGTCATTCCAAAACAAATCTGAGGCCCTGGTTAGAAAGGGACGTCATACCGGATCAAATTTCCGAAGGACTATCTTTGACAAGGCCGATTTGACCGAGGGCGACTTTACGCAATGTGACTTCCGTAGGGCATCCATGGTTGAGGCTGACTTGATGAAATCCTCCTTTGATAACTCAGACTTTCGTGGTGCTGATTTGAGAAAGGCGAGATTGAATCTTTCGAATTTTAAGAATTGTCAATTCAAAGGGGCAGACTTGCGAGGCATCCGAGGTAAATACGCTATCTGGCAGGGAAGCGATTGGTGGAATGCCACCATGGACGACGATTTGCGAAAGGCCCTTGCCAAAAAATGGCCACGCCCTACTCAATAGTTTCATTCCGATTCATCTTGAACCACAACGACTTGAGGGTTGAGAGCCATTCGGGCTTTGGTGTTTAACAGAGGTAAAGCGGTCACTGCAAGACACAATGACATAATTGAACCGCAAAGATACACCCATATTTCGTACGTCAGCATCATTGCGTCCCCCAAATGCATTTGAGCAGAATCATTGATGAGGTAACTTCCGTAAACGCCAGAAATCAGGCCGAGCAATGCCCCTGAAACACAAATATAGGCTCCATTGATGTTTAATCGGTGTAAAAGAGGAGTCCCAATGAGAAGACAAATCGTAGCGATTGCTAACCCGATGGAACGGATTAAGTATCCTTTATTTGATTGAACCTCGTCTTCAAAGGCCCTGAAATCTTCCACGGTTGTTGGCTCGCCTTCCTGACTGTTTGGAGTCATGAGGAACGTATCTACTTGTGAATCCGTGAGGCCGCCTTGGTGTTGAAGCCAATCCTGATAGGAAAATCCTGCCAGTAAAAGTGCGCTGAAAAAGAGGATTATTGCGACGTTCTTCGGGCCCCGTGTATCGGGCTTGATGTCTTCATTGTTCATTTTTTACCCCTCCGTCTAAATGGTTGAGCAACCCTGTTTTGAGCCGCTCTGGAATCGGTGTTGGTTTCAGCGTATCCATATTGACGCATACGGTAGTCTGGGATGATGTCCAAACCAAATGTGAATGTTGATTGATGAAACGATATTCCCAGACCAGTGAGGTGGTCCCGATGTGAGAAATCGAAATGTGGGCTGAAATGAGGTCGCCATACCGCATTGGTGCTTTGAAATCCGAGGTGATGTTAATCACTGGAAACCCAACCTTAAGTTCCCCAAGTACCGTTGGATAGTCGACGCCACACATCTCAGGCCAGCAGGCTTCAAACACTCGGTGAGCTAAGTCGTAGATCCTTGGGAAGTATGCGATGTTAGCCAAATCGACCATCGGGAATTCCACGGGGCGTTCAATCACTACGGCCATGAACTTTCCACGCGTCTCAATTCAATGAACCCTTGTACGAAACAGGGCGTTGTATCACCCTCGCGCTTATATTGGGGCGGCTGGTCGGCCAAATTGGCCCTATAGTGTAGCTTGGATATCACAGAGGCTTGCGGAGCCTCGAACCCGTGTTCGAATCGCGGTGGGGCCGCCATTCAACCGTGACTCAGCTTAAGCAAGGGCCATGTTTCGAATCTGTTCGTCGAGAAGAGCGACGGTAGTCGCTTCTTCTTCGGTAATGGTTTCATCATAGAACGATTGAATCAAGGATGGGTCGTAATCATCGCTCTCAATCGTTGTCAGCAACTTCTTAGCGAGCGGGGGGTAAACTGCAGCAACCTTTCGGACAAAAATTGGGTCAGTATTCCACTCTGATGCTTCACGAAGAATCGCCGGAGACTGAGACAAATGGTCCACGAGGTCAAAGAAGCCGCAAAGAGTGTAGTGTTGAGATGATTCTGCGAGGTGGTCCTCAAACATATCATTCCACCAACTCTGCCGAGGTTTTGAATATTCAATTTTGAACCCGCGAGCAAGTGGGTTGCCAAAGGAAACGCGCCATTTCCATCCGTTGGTACCGCTCAAAATAATTCGGTTCTTTTTGTTGTCCAAAAGACCTCCATATTTGTTGAAAAAGTACTCCGACAAAGAGGAGGTCAGGGGGCTCTCACGAAGGCCATACATAGCATACAACGCATGACGTAAAGGCCCCATGTTTTCTTGAAGCCATGTCAACTCATCGTTCATGAGCCCCAAAAGGTATGCTCCAAGCAGGTCGTATGCAGGCATTGAGCCATTAATTTGAACTTGAACGCACGCAGTTTTAGGTTGGTCAACAAGGGTCCCTTTTGGGTGGATTTCAACTTGGTCAAATGAACTGTAATCGAACGGATTGTTCATTTTGTTGAGAAACGCACCCATATCAACGCGATAGGTCGCAAGAGTACCATTGACCAGAATTCGCCCTGACTTGTCCAGAAACATTCTGTCTTGGTTTCGTGCAACGATATTGCTGACCAACTTTGCAGCACGGTTGGTCGCTTGTGCTGCCTCTAGCATTTGGTTCAACAACAAATCCCTTCGGTAATCTTGGACCTCTTCACTCGCTTGGTTTTCTTCCTCATCGTCGTCGTTCATGCTTTTTATTGCCTGTGAGCATATATGAACCCTCAAGGCCATTCCACAATTTCCCATTGTTGAGATTGTGCATGCTTTCGTAAAGGCCCTTCGGGATTTACTGCAATGGCATGTCCACAGAGCGCCATGAACCATGAGTCTGCAAGAGTATTACCATATCCATAACATTGGCTGAGGTCATGATTGTTTTCTCGCGCATCCTGCTCCACAACTGGGACTTTGCCTTTACGACGAGGGACGCTCCATCCTCGCTCAGAACCAGACAAAATGCCTGTTCGCTCACTTGGCCCGCAACCATAGACTGCGTCCATATTGAGGACACGGGCCATCGCTTCAGCCATGGGTGCAACGGTTGCTGTAACAAGAATCAGACGATGCCCTTGATCTCTGTGCCATTGCAATCGCTCCCAAGCTTGTTCTGAGATATTTGGTTTCAAAACATTCTCAGCCAAATGCTCAGAGTAAGACTGGAGGACATTCCATGACGAAAGAGAAAGATGCCCGCGGTTCCGAGCCGCGTCATAAACAGAGCGACCTCTGAGTAAATTGGTCAAAAACCCAGACGTCCAAGCAAACGCGCCCCATGGGATACGCCATGGGCGACGTTTTGCGAGATGGGCCGTGAGGGTCTTTTCGCTCGAGTCGTTGAGAAGCGTACCATCGAGGTCAAAGTAAGCAGCGATTTGTGCCTCCATAGTGGTGCTGATGCGCGAGCCCTACATGAGACAAACCCACAATGTTTCATTATTGATTGGATTTTTTAGCAGGTTCGTCCCCAATCAAGCCGTATACGCGACGCCCTGCGCGATGGTCTTGCCACCATGTGAGTGAGGCCCCCAGATGTCGAGTAATGAAAAATCCAACTTTTCTCGGAGTGAGACCGTGGTTGCGCATCCCTTGGTCGTGATTCAAGTTGGCAACGATAGCTTGTGCAGAACATCCGGGATTTGCAGAGACAAAATGCCGAACCTCGCGACACATACGGTTGAATCGTGCTCTTTTCTGACTGCCTACCCCTGTTCTCTTTGACATAAACGGCAAAATCTCGTTGAACCGTTATCAAAGATTCGTTGGGAGTTACTCGAACGAAACGGATTGTGTGGTCTTCCAGTTAGCCGTGGCCAACTTCTTTGCTTTTCCATCGGCGATGATGGGATGAATCTTGTTGAGGCGCCCGTGCATTCCATGAACCTGAAACTTCACACGAAGTTCTGCGGCTCGGTCACGGTGAAGAGTTTCGTCTTGCTCGTCATCAAGTTCAACTGAAGCGAGTTCATGTCCTTGATTTGCGCAGCGCACGGAAAGAGTGTTGTTGGCATAGAATAGCGACGGTCTGAAGTCCCAATCATCTGGGTCATTCATCCAAACTGAAAGGTCCACTGACAGTGTGTCTCGGATCGTAACTCGGCTGACTTCAACTGTATCGACCATGATGACCATTCCTTTCCAAGGCGCCCCTCTTCATACACCTTTCTCTTTCAATTGCTGGCATCGCTGACAGCCACTTCGGTCAATGACGGTCGCATAATGGTGATTTTTACCTTCAAAACCCAATCATTACCGGGGTCAGGGTCGGGCTCTCCAAAGATTGAATCAGGATCTGATTGTTGAGCCACAACCGACCAAATCCATTCGCCTTGGCCGGTTCGGTTTGCTCGGTCTCCGAGCAAGAAATTCAACAACTCTTCTTTAGAATCCGATACGAAGAAACCTTCTTCTCCTGGAGGGTTCATGTCGCCGAGTGACATTTCAGCCCTTGCAGGTTCATTGGTGGTGTAGTTTCCGGCCTCTGTTTGAGCGGTCTTTCTATAATTATCATTTACGATGTGGAGGGCAAGTGAGAAGTTATCGTGTGGAGGTGCGATATCCCGGTCAAGTTCCAGTAAAGCATCAAAGGCGAGGATGCGACCATTTTCTCCGGGAGTCAAGTTGCCTTCCCAAGTCTGGCCCTGCTCAAGATACTCTTGCCAAGAGGTTTCAATGGTCTCTGTAACCCAGACAACTTTGAACGTACGTGTTGTAATGTTCAACTCGAAGGCTTCGGTTGCAAATGCTCCGTCACTGTCATCAATTCGGAGAATGCCATGAATCATGCCCGAGGCGCTGGTATCAAAGAGAACTTCAGGGGTTAGGGCGTCCAAATCGTTTAGGGGATCCCCGTCACCATTAGCGTCTACCTTGGTGTCAAAGTCCCATGAAAATGCCATCTGTCCACCCTCTGGGTCGTAAGAGTTTGATGCGTCAAACAATGCTGAATCACCGGCACGAACAGATGTGGGCATGCTGAGGTTGATAATCGGGGCTCCGTTAACCAAAATCGTAGCAACCGCATCGTCGGTTCCACCTTGGTCGTTAGTCACGGTCAAACGGACGGTGTATTGTCCATGGCTTGGAAATGCATGAGAAGTAAAGCCTACGACCGTATCAGCGGTTGACCCATCGCCAAAATCCCAACTATAACCGGTGATAATTCCTTCAACTGCGGAGGAGTCACGGGCGTCCAACGTCACTATTTCGCCCTCTTGAATCAAGGTCGGATAGGCTTCCAATGTAGCGCGAGGAGATACCGTTGTGTCCAATGCCTCCAAGCAACCCGATAACAACGAAATGAGAACAAAGCCTACGGCAAAGACGGTGGACGTCTTTGTTCGCTTTACGGATTGCTTCATGTTAGAAACGAGCGCCCCATCCTTTCTAACTGTTCGGTTGAAGTGATTAAACAGAAGCACTGTTTTCGTCCACTTCAAAAACGACCGCCTCGGAGATATCGCCCTCAATCGTTGCATATTCATAGGGGTCTTCTACCTCAGATACATCGTTGATTTGAACTTCATCTTGATGAGTAAACGATGGGGATGCTTCATCACTGAGCAAGTCTTCAAGTTGAGCTTGACTGGCATCATATGGAGCCGAGACGCTTTCAGGCAAAGGCTCCCCAACCGGGTCGTCTTCTTCAAACAGAGCAAGCGCTTCCGATGTCCGAGTTTCTTGAGTTTGGAGAAACGATGTCGTCTCTTCCTCTGAGATCATAGGCTCATCGACCTGCAGGTCACTAACTCTCTCATTTCTGCCAAGGGCTTGATTCAACCAACTCCGAAGCCCCATATTCCCTCCAGGGACTCATCGGGTTTGAGAGTGATGTTCAAAGAGGAGCAGTTGCGGTGAATTCTCATGGGGCAAGACCTTTTCCAAGGCGAAAAAGTGTTGGCCTTCGACCTTGAGACAACTGGAGTGTCAACACACCAAGACAAAATTGTCCAACTGGCCCTCATTGGCAGCGCTGCTGATGGTACAGCCGTCAACTACGAACGCTTGGTTAATCCAAAACGCTCCATACCGTATGATGCGAGTCGTATTCATGGGATTTACGACCGAGATGTTCGCAGTTTGGGAGGATTTGAAACCGTTGCAGATGAGGTAGCAGATTTGATTGAGGGTGCAATCCTAGTTGGGCATAACGTCCGCAAATTTGACTTCGCCATGCTTGAGAAAGAATATCTACGACTCGGCAGACTTTGCCCGCAACCGAAAGCGATTATGGATACGCTTGAATTGGTACGCCGACTCAAAATTCCACGGCCTCACAACCTGGGTTCACTTTGCAGCCGACATGGTATTCGCTTGGAAGCTGCGCATACTGCTGCTGCTGACGCCGCTGCGACGCTCTTGCTGTTTTGGCGACTGTCGGTGGAACATTCACCGTCCTTCCGTAGGTCAATCCCCGAACTTGAGAGATGGATTGTTCACGGAGAGGGGAACTCTGATGCTTCAGAACTGGGGAGAGGGTTGAATGATTTGGAGACGGTAGACTCGTTAGGAAAAATTCGCCGTGATGGCGCCCATTATGTTGTTTCATTTGGCCGGCATAAAGGAAAACATATTTCTGAGATCCAAACTGCAGACCCGAGTTATGTTGGTTGGTTGCTTTCTCCCAAGGGGATTGAATGTGAAGAAACGCGAAACCTCATGCGCGAACATCTACGCTGAAGGTGGCTCATACGGTTCACCGTCAGGGAGGGGATTCCACGGTAAAACATCGCACCAAGGCCCAACTCTCCAAGAACGTCGTGCTGTCATAATTGAGCCAAGGAATAGTGGCCCTTGATAGCCTTGAGTGCGTAATTCTTCGAGTGCATCTTTTCCACGACCGTCGAATTTTGCTGAAACGCGGTTACCTGTTGGAATCGCTCGTCCAGTCTCATCCAACGGCTCACAGAGTTCTACCACACCTACTCCACTCACTTCGTCGTATTGATGAAGGAGAACAACTGCATCACTGAAATCCTCTTTGTGAAGCGTGCCTGACTCTTTGCGCCAAGTCCACCAGTGTGGGCACCAAGCCTTCCAGTCGCAGAACCCTCCACAACTGTCCGGGCCAGGCGTTGGTTCCATGGGAATCGGGGTCGCTTGGGTTGCTTCCCAAGCAGCGTATGCGTCTTCAAGCACACTCGGACCTAGAGCAGCCCACTTGCTTGCCGTTTTGGTGTACCAGCCTTCAGTGCGAACCGGAGGCGCACTTGGATTGTTAGCGAGAAGGATGTCTCTGTACATCCGAAGTTGGCGGTTAACTTCGGTTTTCAATTCCTTCGTCGGGGCATTTCCTGTTTTCAAATCTGCAACGAGCCAGCCCTTCATTGTCCCATCTTCCGCCATATCTGCAAACAGTAAATCCAAGCGGCCCATAAGGCGCCCATCGCTGGTTCTAAGTTCGCCTTCCACAGCGATGGTCAGTTGTTGCAATCGTTTCCAAAGTGCAACGGTGATTTGTTCATGTGGCAGTTCCCGAGCACCTAAGTGGTCAAGCAAGAGAATCACTCCGCCTCGTTGTTGTTTGAGCGCTTCCTTCCATTTGTCTTCTTTCCAGTTTGGACGCCTGGGCGTAGCCAAGAAAACAGCTTTTTCTTCTTCCCATCGCACTTTGAGAACTCGCTCTGCCTCTCCGGGCAACCACCCTACATCTCCATCTTTCCGGCTTGAAAGGTCCAAGTTGAGTAAATCTTCAATCGAGGCGTGAACAGCAGTCCCAAGCGAAGCGGCCATTCCTGCTTTCCGCGGAAGACGTTGTCGGCTCAACCAATACATCCTCGGGCACGTCTCGTAACGATTCCATGCAGAAGGTGAGAGGCTGTGTGGGCGTGGCGAAGGGGTTTCGTCTTCGCTCATGCCCGTTGGTGGACCTTGTCAATGATGAAGCCTTTGATGACATGGAGCCAAAGCGTTGAAGGCGCACGGTCCGTTAGGTGTAATCATGGATGGGCCAAGTCTTCGAATCAATACAATCATTGAACAAGAGAATACCATGGTTATCGCTTGTTTTCCAAGCGTTGGAATGGTTTCCAGCATCGTAGCCCACTACCTCATTGACCATTTGGAACTGGAGTTTGTCGGCGGACTCGTCGATGACCGTCTGCCTACTCTTTCCTTGATTCAAGAAGGAGTTCCTTTGCCCCCCATTCGTGCTTATGCTGGAAAACCTCAGTGCAGCATTGATGGTTGCGACCAAGTGATTCTGCTCATGAGTGAAATGGTTGTTCCAGAACCCCTGGTCCACAAGATTGTATGGGCCCTGTTTGAATGGTCAAAGGAGCACCAAGTTTTGGCCGGCATCGTGATCGACGCATTCGCAAAGGCAGGCATGAAGAGCAACATGGACGGTGTTGAACCCGTAGTGGAATATGAAGATACAGACGGTATTGATGTCGTCGGCATCGGATGCAACGAAACCGTTCGAGACATGCTCAAGGAGATGGACATTCCATTGCTACAGCAGGGTGTCATTCGTGGCATGAACGCCGGTATCCTAAGCGAGGCAACTCGCCGAGGCCTCGGAACCATGTCCATCATGGTCGAAGCTGACCCACGATGGCCCGATGCCCGTGCAGCAGCAGTTCTCATTGAGAAATTGAACACGCTCCTGCCAAGTATTGACCTTCCAAATCAACCGCTGATTGAAGAGGCTGAGAAACTCGAAGCACAACTCAAAGCACTCATGGACAGTGCCGGCAAAAGTGAAGACAGTTCTCCAAGCACCAACGCTATGCTTTACGGTTGAGTTCTTCAGAAATCAAAAAGCGAAGGTTGTCCTTTCTTTTCTGAAGGGCTTGAGGGTGGGTCTGAAAGCGTCACTTCTGAATCAAGTTCTGCCAAAAGGTCTGCTTCATTCCAAACCGTAACACCCAGAGATTCTGCCTTTGCTTTCTTTGAACCAGCCTGTTCGCCCGCTACGAGGACACTCAGTTTTGCAGAAACACTTCCAACCACCTTGCCACCTGCTTCTTGTATGAGTTGTTGGATTTCCTTGCGAGGCTTACTAAGCGTGCCTGTCACGCAAAATGTTCGTCCGTCAAACGGGCCTCCCGAGGTCAAAAGCGGTTGTTCTTGGACATCGATGAGAGAAAGTAAATCTTGAAGCATTTCTTTTCGTTGGTGTAATCCATCTCTAAAATGTAAAGCAACAACAGAGCCAACACCATCAATCTCCATGAGGGTACGTAATGCCAAGTTGTGGACGTACGGCTTCCCTGTATCAGAGACATTTGGGCCAAAAGTGTCATCGTCAACGGTAGCGTGAGCGGCTACCAACCACTGCATTAAGCCGGATGAATGTTTGAGTTTTTGCGCAATTGAGGTTGCAAGTTCAGGGCCAATACCAGGGAGCCCTAACGCGTGAAGGAAGCGCCCCAAAATCATAATTTTTGATTTCGAGATTTCATGAAGAACATTGTTTGCAGTTTTTTCTCCAGTTCGTTCAAGTTCCATGAGTTCGTCAAAAGTTAATCGGTAGAGGTCGGCAATCGTTGTAATAATACGGTCATCGAGAAGTTGTTCAACCAATTTCTCCCCGATCCCGTCCATTTCTAAAGAACGACACCAGTAGAGAATAGCCCTGCTGGTTCTGGCTTCACAGAATAACTCAGGGCACTTGAGAAATGCTCCCTCTTCCTCAATCTCACCTCCGCAGGCTGGACAAGTTTCAGGGGCAGAAATGGAGATTTGCTCTGGCAACGTTGCTTCATAGGGTTCACCCGATGCATGGACGCGCCCGAGAAGATCTGCCTTACTTGCCCTCCCCAGCCCCTTTTCGATCTTTGGAATCACATCTCCTCGACGCACAATGAGAACCTTATCGCCAATGTTTACGTTCAATCGTTGAACCTCTCCGAGATTGTGTAGAGTTGTATTTTCAACCGTAACTCCACCAACTCTTTGGGGAGCAATTCGGGCAACCGGAGTGATGTTTCCTGTTCTTCCTGTCTGCCATTCCACGCCCATCAGTACCGATGTCGCTTCTTCGGGAGGGAATTTCCATGCTAGGGCCCAACGAGGATGATGTGCGGTCATTCCTAAGATTTCACGCTGGGCCAAATCGTCCAGTTTGAAGACCACTCCATCGATTTCAAATCGGTAACCGCTACGCTGGTTCAGCCAATCTAGAGACCGGTCAAACAGAATTGTTCCGGTGGCGGAAGGGGATTTAGCTTCATGAAGCGCCCATTTAGCCGGTTGGATTCCAAGAGATGCCTCCATCCAAGCGAGAATTTCAGTGTCAAAGGCAAAGGACGGGACATCCATACTGTCAGGATGGCGGTCATTCCCCTGCGGGAATTGAGCATCGTAAGCCTGAAACACCAAATCTGATGCATCGGCCTTACCGTCATCGTGCTTCTGCCGCAAGGCTCCTGCCGCCAGGTTACGGGGGTTCGGAGAGACTTCCCGGTAAGTCGATTCGAATGTGGACAAGGGCATAACAACTTCACCGCGAACATGAATATCAACCGGCAGTGGAAGGGTTTCGGGAACGTTAGCAATTTTACGAGCGTTTCTGGTTACGTCCTCTCCTCGCTCTCCACTTCCCCTTGTGGCTGCCCTCACCAACCGGCCAACACGATACTCCAATGATAGCGCTGACCCGTCGAGTTTCGGCTGGGACAGAAAGCGTGTCGCACCTTGTGTTGTAGCATTGACAAAGTGAAGGAGTTCTTCCTCCTTGTTCGCCTTGTCAAGACTCCTCATTGGAAACAAATGCTCGACTTTTACACTACCTGGGGCGATGTCTGCTCCGACGCGCCCTAGTTGTGGATGGTCGGGGTCAAGTTGCTGCAGTTCATCCCAAAGTTGGTCAAATTCAGCATCTGAAAGTTCGGGTGTAGCGAGGTTGTAGTAGAGGTGCGAATGGTATGCAATTTGCTCGGCGAGCCAGTCGACTCGCTGCGGCGAATCGTCCGGATTTGGTACCCCGCCGCTCATGGTGTTAACACGCACGCGACAGGATAAGAAGCATCGCTTTTGAATGCCTCAATCAAATTTCAAAGCCACAAATTCACTGTTCTCCAACGGGCAACGTGTCATGACGGCTTCAGTGAGTAAACGCAAGTGAAGTTCTACCACGACGTGGACTGTTGCTTCGAACATATGACCTGCATGTGGGGTGAGGTTATCGTCTGAAAACGTGGCATGCAAATGAGTGAATGCATCTCCGTTCTCACGTCTTGCTAGGTTGCCTTGAAGCGTTACAAGTTCGCTACCGCCTTTGATGGTTCGGCGATGGTAATGGTGGTCGTCGTCCATGTATCCGTACGTGCTGTCTCGGGTTCGCCCGATCCCGCTGGTAATTGCTGCTGCATCAAATCCAATTTCATTGGCTAGACCTTGCAGTGAGGTATGAATCTCTTCACCGGGGTCCAGTCGTACAAATACATCATCGCCACTTCGCGTCCATTCCATAACGGTGCTAAGGCTCGGCACTCCAAGAGAATAACGCATCATTCTTCTTGGTCACTTAGTAAGGAATTCGGCCGAAGAGCCTGTTCCATGGCCCGAATATATTCTTTTGCAGTTTTTAGTGAAGTTGGATCCCCTCCAAGAGGAAGAGGTCCAAAAGGCCCCCAACCATTTCTAAGAAGCATGATTCTGCGTTTCGGTTGACGCTTAGCGAGTCTGAGCCGCTCCCATGCATAGCTTTGGCCGTCTGCGAACAGGTGGGTTGAGGTGATAGCATACCGTTTAGGAACGGTGAGAGAAATGAGATGGAGACAGAGAAGAATATCCCAAACAACGGCGTAGATGACCGGAGTGTTGCTTGCCTCAAGTAACCCCCATGGCAAGACCATCATCGCAGCCATTGAACCAAGGTTCCCCCATTGCCGAATCAATTCATGGCTGCCTTCACTTTTCCAAGCAAACCCTCCGTTAGCAAGCATTCCTAATTCGGGAATGTCTCGCCGTTGCCGAGTCAGCCAAAACGCATCCCACGCAAGAATAACTGCGAGAACGCTGACCGCAGCAAACGCCATCTGTTCAGGCGTTGGAAGAAAGGACGTCAAGCGTTCCACTCCTCAAAGATGCGTTTCGTCAAGGGGGGTAAATTCGCCTGGTCCACCTTTTCTGAGTCGTGCAACGAACAACAGTACAACAACAGCGAACAGTGTAACAACGAGCATGATTGCATTGATGTTATCGTTGCCTGAATCTGCCTTTACGCCTTCAAGACTGTCAGGAATGCCGTCACCGTCATCATCCATGTCGACCGTCAACCATGTAGTGACTCCCTCTGGACAGTTGATGTCATCTGGCTGAGTATCTCCATCTGTATCCAAATAAGCGCATACATCTAACGGGAAAGCATCTTTTACATCTGTAAATTCGTCGTTGTCATCATCTAAATCATAAATATCTGGCCCACAAGGTCGACCAAGTGTTGAATCAAACCAAGTGTCTGACTGACAAGTACTCAACCAGTCACGATCGGTATCAAGAAGGGTATATTCAATGTCAACTGAGGCAGAGGATGACAATCCATAGGAGTCGGTAGCAGTAACTTCAACCACATAGAAGCCTGCCTGCAAGTCGGTGATGTTGTACATCGGCTCGTTTCCACCTTGGAGAACAACATTACCAGAAACATCGTAGATTTTCCAGGATATGATGATGTTCTCTTCGCTGTCAATATCATCTTGAACGCGAACTGCTGCTCGTATTGAATCGCCCTCCATCACACGTTCACCAGCAGGTGGCTCGGTAATTTCAGCAGTTGGTGCTTGGTTGACAACGAGTGAAATCACAACATTCGGGTCAGCAGTCGCAAGCGATTCAACAAGGACCGAAGCGGAGGGAGAGCCCGGAGAGGTAGCGGTGAACTGGGCGGCCGAGGCGGTAGAGTCGGATGAATCCGTTATCATTTGAACGAGGATTTCTGCATCAATGGTGGTCCCCGTAAGGTGCATCTCAGGAAGTGATGAATTTGGGAATTGAACTGTGAACTCTGCGTTCACTGGGGCTCCGCTTCGTTGTGCGTCTAAGACGAAGGTGCGGTAAGCGTTGAAACTGCCCCCTTCTGATGCCTCAATTCCATTATGGCTTCCATCGACCAAATCAACATGAGCTCCGTAATTCTCAACAAGCCCAAGAAGTGTTGTGTCTTCGAGTCGGACATCATAGCCCTCTGTTGCAAGTGAAGTGCTGGCGTCAACAGTACTGGCTCGTATGATGAGGGGTGTTGCTTGTTCGCCGGCATCAAGGTGCAAACCAATCCCTACTGCAAACTGCTCAATTGTCAGGTTGGTGAGGTACAACGTATCCAGCGAACGGCCGTGATGGAACACCATAGCGGTTCCAGAACCATCACCTGAAAGGTGGACGTTTGTGATTGTTCCAGCGCTTCGGTCAATATCAATTCCTGGTGCGCCTGTAAGGCTGATATCTTGGAGATTCAGAGCTTTGTTTTCTGAACCAGTGATTCCACCAAGGTCCCCTGTTAGTCCGTTAACATCGGAAAGTACGAAGATTCCATCAATTGAATTGAGAGAGATCAAAGCTCCTGTTCCGTTGAAATCATGGGCATTGACTCCGTCAACCTGACCCGTAACGCCTGTTAAATCCAAACCTTGTTCAATACCATCTCCTAGAGTAATTCCTGAAACAGAAAGTGTTGATTGACGCACCCACATTCCGGGGCCGCCACAATCTGAAAGTGTTACGTTAGACATCGATAAGATGCCGGTAGATTGGAAAACTCTGAGGCAACCGTTTCCAGCGTCTTGAAGGTGGGAATCTCTCAATTGGATTGCTGCATTACTTCCTGTTTCAACGGTGATAAGGCTCTCCGATGCGGAGCGGGCAAAGAACACACCATTAGCACTGAAAGAACCGTCACCGTCAATACGAACCGCAGGAGCGGATTCAACAAGTGTTGTGCCAGCGAGGTCAATTGATGCTCCAGCGGAATCTCCGAGGATGAGGCCGCCCCAACGTGCACCTGAGCCTGTGGAAGCAAGTGTGGCTTCATCCACATCCAATGTGCCGTTCACGGTAATAGTTGCACCATTGGACACTCGAAGCGATACGCCGTCTTGGACCGTCATGGTAGCGTCTTTTGAGAGTATGAGCGACGATGCAAGCGTGTATGGGCTCCACTGTTTCTCAAGGACCAGCCAATCGTTAACCGTTCCAGAAGGAAGGGTTGAGGCCATGAACGTGTGCTCAAACGAAGTGTTTGTATCCCAAGAGATGAAATCCAAAAGGCCGTTTGCTGAAATTGTTACCATCACCGTTCCATACCAAGTCTCGCCTGAACTATCAACAACAAGCGATGGGTGGGAAACGAAGCCATATCCGTCGCTGTTGGTTTGAGTGGTTGCTCCAGACACAGAAATCAACGCTCCTTCCAGAGGGGAGCCTTTGTCCAAAACTGTCACGTATGCCTGTGAAAAGGATTCAAATTTAGCATCGTTAAGAACGGATACTTGGGGAGGTACTCTTCCTTCGTTTTGACGGACCTCGCAGAACGGTTGGAGCGCCAGGCTACCGTCAAAGTGAACCCCATTGACCTGTTTTTGAACGGCACAGTTCCATGATACATTGCTGTCAATTGTCAAAAATGATTCTTCATCAATAACGCTCGCAACTGCCCCGAGGCGTCCTTGAGGGGACACGGAGAGTGACGGCGCTTGAATCAGACTTCCTTCGCCTTCTAACACACCATTGCCGAGGATAGAGATAGATTCTGAAGCAGGGACGATGAGGTTGGTATGAACGAGCGTCAATTGAGCCCCGTCTGAAATCGTGAGACTGCCCGTTAGTTGATGGGATGCTCCGTCAGGACGCGCTCCTAAGATGACGACTTTGTTTGACGGAATGGTCCAATCCCCGGTTGGAATAATCGGAACCTGAACGGATTGTCCAATGTAACCGCCCGTAAGTACGACACGAACGCCAGCTCCTTGGTAGGTAGCGTCTATGAGGGAGCCTGAAGATGAGAGCGGGAGGGTTAGCGCTCCGTTTTCGTTTGCTACAAATTCAAACCCGTGCACAATGACATTCGCTTCGAGGGGTTGGCCGTCCAAATCGGTGAACGTCACGGGAGTTTCTTCCAAGAAGTAAGATTCCATTGTGTTGACTGTTGGGGAACTCTCGCTCCCGTAATAGAGCACTCCTTGGCCAGAAGCATCGCCTGCTCCTTGTGCCGTATTGGTCGGTTCAAAGAAGCGGACTGTGGCTGTAGATGAAACCTCCATGAGAAGGGCAACATCGTGAAGTGTCCCTGTCAAGTTGGTAACTTGAAGATGCGATTGACCGACCAAGTGGACGCCATGGTTCTGTGCAAGTGTAGAGATGTCCTCACCAGTGAAATCACTGCTAATGAGATGGAGGCCTGCGGTTGTGCCTTGATGAGCAGTGAATGTAGTAACTCCAGCAGTGCTCCGCTCCAATCGCATCCCGATAGAGGTATTCTCTGAGGTGAATTCGCCTACATTGAGGTCGGCATACCATGCGTTCACACCAATGGAAGACGTGTCTCCGGATTGGAAGGACTTGTGGATGGAAATACCGTCCCAATCATGTACTCCACCCAACACATCAATTCCCGTTGTTTGAGCACCGCCTAAGGCCACACTAACCGTTGAAAGGAGGGAGGTTGGCGTTTGTATGTTGAGACCAACTCCATCGCTAATAATATTCGAGTCTGTGATCTCCAAATGTCCAGCGCCTGATGCAAAGATTGCCTGCTGGCTGGCCATAATTTGACTGTTTGTTAATTCATGAGTACCGCTACCAGAGAGTGACATCCCTCGGGAAGTATTGAGGAGTGTTAGTTCATCATACACGCACTGGCCTGAACATTTGACATCCATGGCGTAGCGAGTATCTGGAAGAGTGGCGTTAAATTCAACATCGTGAAGTTCCAACCCCGAGACAGAGACTCCCACCAGCATTCGCTGTCCGGAAAGAACAGCCTGGTGAATCTTGAGATTGTCCGAGTTTGCCGCATCAATTGCGATGGAAAGATCGTGTCCAATAACATTTGAGATGTTGATGTCGGCTCCAGGAGCAGCCGCAATTCCAACGGCTGCATCGTCAATTTCAAGCCCGTCGATATGGAGAGACCCTGCGAATGCCCGCACACCAATTCCGGATTGAGAAACGTCAAAGTTAGTCACGCTTGCAGAACCTGAGGATTCTAGGCCAACTGCAGTATCTGTCACTACGGCATTGTCCAAAGTCAGCGAACCAGAATCAAGATAGACGGCTTCATAATCCATGGCTCGGGCAGTTAGGTCGTCAACAGTGGCAGTACCACCATGGATAGCAATGCCTCGGTATGCATCGTTGAGAGTGAGGCCGTTCGCATTCAAAGTTCCTTCAACACGAAGAGCTGCTGAGGCATTTGAAATCGTTACATCGTCAAGTGTTGCGATCCCTGTTGGTGAGATAACGAGACCGACCCACAATCCTTGGCCGTGTGAGCCTTGAGTGAGTGGGGGCGTTGAGGAGAAGAATGACGCTTGGTCTGCGTTCAATGTACCCTCAACCGTTAACGAATATGTCTTAGCGTCAACTGTTGTTCCAGGCTCAAGGGTCAGCGTAACTCCTTGGTCAACAGTAACGTTTCCATCAAGAACTACAGTTCCAGACCAAGTCGTATTTACTGTGACAGTGCTGTCTGCTGCAGGCACCATCGGGACCCAGGCCATGGTGACCATCAAGGAGATGAGGAGAAAGGCGGGTAGGCTTCGCATGAGTCTGCGTTAACTCTCCGCCATATCAAACCAAAGGCTTCGCGTCAATGACTAAGAGTCATTCAAGGGATGGGCCCGCCCGGATTTGAACCGGGGTCTGACGGCCCCCAGCCGCCAAGTATAGGCCAAGCTAACCCACGGGCCCGTTGTGAATTCAGTTTCGTGCTGCACTGAACGGTATGATCTCTTGGATGAGATCAAGATGGCCTACATACATGCGTCGGCAACAGTAACGGTCGAGGCCCACTTCATCAAGGGCTTCTGCGTCGGTTTTGCCTTCGCTCAACAAAAGTTTGAATTCTTCCCATTTGTGGGCAACAACGGCTCCACAGCTGAAACATCGTACTGGAATAATCATAATATCACTTCAACGGTAAGACTTCTGCTTCTTGCGGCGAGCACCTCGGCCGAGTTGATGTTTAGGCTCCTTACGACGTGGGTCGTTAACGAGAAGACTGCGGTCGAAGCGCAGGTACTCGTCACGAAGTTCCTCATCAATGCCTTCTGCTCCGCCATTGTAGTGGACGAGGCCACGGGCGATAGCGGTTCGGATAGCGTCGGTTTGTCCCATGATTCCCCCACCGTTGGTGGTGATGGAAATGTCAACCTTGCTCAAGCGGTTCATGGCGTCGGCAATGACCAACGGTTCCATGGACTTGCGGCGAGCAAGTGAAGGTTGAAGAATTTCAATAGGTTCTGAGTTGACGCGAACACGGCCTTTTCCGGCCTTTACCGATGCACGTGCAACGGCTGTCTTGCGCTTTCCTGAGGATTCAACTGATTTTTTCTTTCGTGCTGCCATCATTGTTCACCTCCGGTCCATCGATGCGTTGGGGCACCCAAGTCTGCGCTAATGTCGCCCAGACGGATGAAACGCTCAGGAAGGTCTCGTCGGAATTTGCTGTCGTCACCGTGTTGGTGTCCTTCAGGTAGGTCGCCAGCCAAATGGCTTGGGCATCCAATTTCAACTCGTAGGTTGCGAAGGGCACGACGGCCACTGCTCTTCTTTTGGTACGGTAGCATACCTCGGACAGAGCGCTTGAGGATCATGTCTGGCATGCGTGGGTAGAACGGACCCTTACGGGCGTGGTTCAACGCATACTTTGCGTGATAGTTGTCAAGAACAGATCGTGGTCGTCCGGAGACGATTGCTTTCTCTGCGTTGATGATGATAACTTTGTCATCACGGTGCTCTCGTGCTGCTTTGAGCAAGAGTTCCGCAGAGGCGGAAGCCAGACGACCCAAAATGAGTCCATCGGCGTCGAATACGTAGGTTGTTTCATCCAAGGATAACAACCCCCGTGCCTGTTGGGTTTTCGTTCATCAGCTCGCCGTAGGTCATAAAACGACCTCCAGCGGCTTCTATTTTCTCACGTGCGCCGTTGCTGACACTGTAGGCGGCGATGGTATGACCATTGGTCAACTCACCTGAGCCAAGCAGCTTACCCGGTACGAGGATGGTTGCACCCTCGGGGGCGTAGCGGCTTACACGGCTAAGGTTAGGTTGGGCCCAATTCTTACGGCTCTTTGAGAGTCGCAAGGCCACATCTCGCCAAACAGCTACTCCGGTGTCGCGAGACTGGGCTTTCAACTGGCCAATCATGTTGACCAGTCGGGCGTTTGTCTTACGTTCTGGGTTACTCATTTGACTCCCTCGATGCTTTGAAGCAAGTCGCCGACCGTCCCTCCCATTATGAAGGCACCGACGCGAGTGCAATCCTCATCGCGCCGCTGTCCAGCGGTTTAAGCCCTAGCAGTAAGGCGATTTTCGGGTTTCGGATTCACTCGAGGAGGATTTCGCCTTTCGCGTCCAGAAGCTCAACCGTAAGGCCGGAAGCGCGGGCTTGAATGATGATTTCGTCGTGAAGTGTGTCCGAGAAATCGTCAAGAGCACCAAGCGCAGTAATTCCCGCTACATCTGTCAAGCGATCAATGAGGTGATTCAAGATGCAACTGACTCCGTAGGCTTGTCCAGCGCGGAATGCATGGTCTGGGCTTCCAACTTCAGGGTCTTCGGCCTTCATTCGTAGCATAACGGTTTGAGAGTAAGCAACCAGAGCGCCATAGATGGACTCAATAATCTGAGCAGCTTCAAGGTCACCAAGGAGCATTTGTGACTGTGCAAGGGCTGCGCGTACAGCTTTTTCGTACAGTCCATGAGCACCAATGGTGTCTGAGGTTTCAATTTGCATGGCTTGGTCAATGAGAGCTTTCCAGTCTTCCATGATTCGTCACAGGACCGCCACCCTTTGAAGGTTAAGGCGGATTTGCTCTGGCTCTCGCTCAAATGCACCCTACAAGGGGGGGCTTTCTAGCGGTCTCAAATCTTGAAATCTGAGCCTTCGCCTTCAACGATTCCGGCTTGACGAACGGTACCATCGGCTGCGACAAATTGTCCAGCCTTGGTTTGGTTCTCATACAAGCTAGCCACGTCAACGCGCTTCACGACCGATTCTTCTCCAAGAGACATCGTCAAGGAATTGGTGATGCCGTTAAGGGTCTGAATGGCTCGGTCACGGTGTGTAGCGTCGATCGTGTGCTCTGAATATCGGGCTTCCTCAAAGATTGACAGGAAGTCGTCCATTTGGTCGGTTGGGACCATGCTGAACGCCGTACGGACTGCAGCCTCGAATTCACGGGCTGTTTCGTAGACCTTCTTCATGAAGCCGTATTTCTTGAAGTGCTTGACGAGGCTCTTGTAGCAATCAAAGATTGCTGCAATGTATTCGTTGCTTGCTTCAAGTTGCATCATAGCGTCGGTCAAGATACCTCGTAGTGCCTGCACTTGTCGGCGTTCTTGGACACGTCGGTAGTAAACCGCACCTGCGATCAAGAGCGACATCAATACGATGGCAAAGGCGACAAGATTTCCAGGAGTCAGGAAATTGTTGGCTCCAAATTTATCTCCACCCTTCAAGTAAGTGATTTCGTGCGTGATGTTGTCCGTTGAGGCTGCAAAGTACGTTGAGCCGCCGTAATAGGCGGTAATTCTCCACTCTCCGCTGCATCCTGGGACACCGTCACACGTTGGCCCAGTGAAATCCCAGCTAAAGGAAGCGATTCCTTGTTCATTGGTTCGCGATTTGTTGTTCAAATCTGAAAGCACCCATTCGCTGGAATTTGTGTCAAAGTACTGGTAGGCGAAGATGACTTCTTCGTTTTCTACAGCCAAATCAAGACGGTTTCGCAGCAAGGCGACTTCTCCATAGATCGTGTCTCCAACATCTGCACCGTTTTCACCCGAGTTGCTCCAAGTGGTCTTGACTTGAATGTCAACACGTGAGCGAACGAGGACTTCAATGTCCATAGCCGACCCGTTCAAGGCTCCCGAGTTGTCTTTGTCACAACCACCAGGGACGTTTCTATCTGGTTCAAACGCAACTCGGAGCGTGCGGAAGCCTTCCAGCTTACCACCGGTAGTTTCTACGCCTTTGAGAGTTGGATTCTGGTCCGGATTTGCACTGAACCACTCAATGCTTCCATCGATGTTGCTCGTTCGGATGGTCGCCAAAGGACGAACTTGCTCGTTAGGGTCAAGATAGATGTTGAGGCACTTTCCACCAACATACTGTCCGTTGGACTGAGCCAAGAACGCATCTACGTGGAAGGATTCCTTCAGGTAAAGAACGGGGTATCGTGAACCATTAGGAGCGACGAACTGGTCAACACTTGACATGAACGGTCCAACTTCGGTGATTTGAAGCGTCGAGTTCGAGAAGACCTCAAATTCGGTCTGAACCGACTTGTTCTCGTATCGGTATGCATCGTTGTTATCGTAAGCAGAATAGGTTACTGTAACCTTGGCCTTTCCAGCCATCACGTCAGAGAGAGGGCAGGTGATTCCAAAGTACCCATCGTTGTCAGTCGTTCCAGATTGACAGGCAACAGGCCCAGTCTGTCCGTTGACCATCTCGTAATTGACGCGGATAGAACGGTCTGTAAGATTCACGCCAAGTTCATCGGTGAGTTGTCCTGTGACAATCATTGGTTTAGGAATGACTTCACCCGTCATTGAGTCAATTTCACTCGTGTAAACGATTTGATCGTCGACGGTCATCACCGTGCGGCCAATCAAGGAGAAGCCGTTTGCATTGTTGGTCATCACAAGCCGGAAATGGTCGTTTCCAGGAATTTGGAGACATGGATCCCATGCTCCCTGTATGCCCAGGTAACTAACGTCCAATTCTTGACATCCTTCGTTTGGTAGAGTTTCGTGGAATCGCAGAATCACGTTGACAGGTCCAAATCCATCCGGGAGGAAGGATTCAGGGTCGGCGCGAAGTAGTTGCGGGTTGAGAGGGCTCACGTTGGATTTCAAACATCCAATGGTTTCCTCGGCCTCCAAACCATCACCATCAATATCTCGGTCTGGTATGTTATCGCCGTTTCCGTCATAGAAACAGAGGTGAGAGCCATCTGATTCAATTTCTGGCAACGAGACAACACCCGCACTTGGGGCAACTGTTGCGACAACTTGGCGATGGAGTGTGCCTTCGAAGTCAGTTCCTTCAAAGATCACATCAACAAGTCCGCCGTTTGGTGCGCTTGAGCCAGTAAGGGCTGAACCGCCTGTATCGCGAATAAGCGTCTTGTTATCATCGGTTAATTGTGCCGTGAAGTCCCATTTATCTCCCGAACGCCGTATGTTATCTTCTGCAGAGAGCACCTGCATGTAGGTACGAGATACCACCCAAACAGATTGTGTTGCCGTGTTGCCCTTCATGAGCGACGTACCTGGATATTCAAACTGCAACGTAAAGTTGCCCAAATCGTCCTGAGCAGAGATGTTGAATGGGATTTCAAAGAATCCATTGCTGTCCGTGTAGTTGATTCCGGTTCTGCCATCGAATGACCACGTGTAGTTAACCGGTGCATTTCGTACAGGCTGCAGTGAGTTGTCAACAAGTTTCGCCTGAATGGTCGTGTTGGTGTTACGATACAAACGAGGTACAGAGGTCGTGATGAAGTCTGTTGTTCCAACCACGGTGACGTTGATGTATGCACCTGTGGTTGCGAGCGTGGAAGAGTTTCCAGTGAAGTAGTAAGCAGAGTTGGCAAAGTCAACTCGCACACCGTAGGTCCCAGCAGCGTATTGACTGAACCAAGACCAGTTGTAGTCGAAGGTTGCGTCGCCATCCTTCATGATAGGGCGCTGCGTAAATGCAGTTTCACCGGCACCGATGAACTGACCATTCTTGTCAACGTCAACCTGAAGCGAAACTGCATCTTGGTCCCATGCATCGTTGGTACGGTTCGTAACCGTTCCAATAATTTGGAGGGATTCTCCAGTGTTCATTTCTGGAACGATTTCACAACGCACAGGGCTGTTTGGGTCGTTGCGGTCAACTGGACCGCACGGAGGAAGGTTTCCATCTCCGCCGTTCACCAAATTGATGAACCAATGAGTTCCATTAGCGGACAAGAACGGCCTAAGGCTTGCTGCTTGACCTGTGAGGCTGCTTGGAGTTCCGTCCCAAGAGGTTGGGTAAGGCTTGAACGAGGACACGTCGTTGTAATCAACGCCTGCTAAATCCAGAGCTGGTTGGTGGAACAGTGTTGCCCAGTCACCAAAGGTACCATCGCCGTTGTTAACCGTTGCATCGTAGTAATAAATCGGGCTAAGACCGTCAATGATCATGGTTCCCTCGATGTTCATGCGATGCATGACACGGACTGAGAACGGGTCTGCTTCATCACCGTTCAAGAACGGGAATGGCCACTCAGGTGCGAGTTCAGGGGATACACGAGCGATGATTTCAATGTCACCGGCAGGGAGGCTTGTGTTGGTGTAGTTGTAACGCACAGCTTCACCTACAGAATCCAAAACGATGTCATGTTGGAGAGTTTGAGCATTCCATACGATTTCTTCGTATGCTCCAAGCGTTTGTCCGACACCATTATCGGCGCTTGAATTGAATTGTACCTGCTTCCAAGTTCCGCTGATACCTAGGTCTTGAACAAAGGTAAGAGAGGCCCATCCAGTGGCGTCTGTTCGGTAACCGTTGTTGCCCAATCCGGTAAAGTTTGTAGGCGTAGTGAGGTTTCCAAAGAGTCCTCCAAAGATGGAGAAGGAAATGGGTGAGTTCTTGATTCGGTTATCGAACAATCCCCGGTCCCAATCCGCTTCGTAGTGGGCCTTGAAGTCAAGCCAGAACGGTTGTTCATCGCTTCTGAAATAGGTCCATGCTGAATAATCAACGGTCATGTTTGCTTCTGCTCCGATGTAGTAAGATTGTGATTGATTTCCATTGAATACGAACATCTCAGTTACTTCGGCGTAGACCCTGTAAGTCGTGTTATCTCCGACCGTTAGGTCCTCAGGGTAAAGGAACTGTCCGACGCTGAAGTTTCCGCCTGCGTCTGTAAGGACGTTGGTGGTTTCAATGGCAGTCGTGTTGTTATTGGTCCATTCAATGTGAACTTGAACAGGGAGTTCAGGTGCTGGCACTACCTGGCCGGAAACTGGACTCAACCAATCAACGTGACCCGAGAAAATTGAGGGAGTTTGTGCATCCAACCAAAGGTTGTTTGGGAGATCAAGTGTGATGTAAGTTGGTAGTTTATCTTCATCATCAGGAACTCCGTTGTTATTGCTGTCCCAATCGGAAGAGAGCTCAACATCCTCGATTTGGTCCCAATCAGCGTCAACACGCGAGTCGTTATCGTCGTCGTTGTCAATTGCGTCTGGGCCGGTTCCGGCATCCAATGGGTTAGCCATAGCCTCGCCGTTACCAAAGTCATCGTGGTCCCAAGGGTTGGTTGAGTTGCGGTCAAAACGTGTAGGCCAGAGGAGAACTTCGTCTTCATCTTCCATACCGTCTTGGTCGTCATCTTCGTCAATATCGTCACGGGCGCCGTCGTTATCGTGGTCAAATGGAGCAGTAATGCTTTCAAGCAATTCTGCTGCGTTGGTCAAGCCATCGCCGTCCCAATCATCGTCAGCCCAGTTTAGGATGCCGTCGTTGTCATTGTCAAAGGTGAATTGTTCTTCACCCCAGAAACATCCTGGGAGAAGTTCCTGGTCTACGTCCATGCGGCCGTCGTTGTCGTCATCTGGGTCTTCCCCATCAGGGATACCGTCGTTATCGTTGTCAACGTCGTAAATACTTGGACTGCGAAGACCTTGCGATAGAATACCTCGGTCCCATACAGACTGGAAGAATCCGTCGTCATCAGCGTCGGCATCGTTACCGTCATCGTCGTTATCATCGCAGTTTGTTCCTTGGAAGAAATTGCCGTTGTTTTGACCGGTGTCGTCATCCAAGTCGAAGTTGGTATCAATTTCAAAGAAATCCCAGATACCATCGTTATCGTCGTCAACATCGTACCAGTCGTAGATGGCGTCGTAATCGTCGTCCAAGTCTACTGTTGAATTTGTGAAGTCACCATCAATGTCGCCATCAACATCGTTCTTGAGCAAATCTGCCCCCAATTCATCGGGGAAATCTGCTTCTGGGCCGTTATCTGTATTCCACTGCCAAAGACCAGTTGCTAGACCAATCCAGGCGACATAGGCGTCACGGTTGTTGTTCATTTGCACATAGGTTAGGCCTGAATCAATATTTCCATCGCCGCCAAAGTCATAGTGGTAACATCCACCTTGGGCACCCGGAGTACAGCTCCAGTTTCCTGAAGGTCCACCTGCTGTTGCACCTTGGTCAAAGTTAGCATCTGCACGGGTTGAGTAAGGAGATCCGAATTGTGCGTTGACTCCGTTCAGAGGCATCTTGTAGGCTAGAGCGTAGGAGTATCCGCAGACATATCCTTGGGCCAAGTTACCAGCGGTCCATCCACAAACAGAGAGGTTGTAACTACCTCCCATCTTGATGTCGTTGATATCGAGTACACCGTCGTTACCTTCGTCTTGGTCCCACCAATCGGGCATCCCATCTGCATCTTGGTCGATGTCCAATCCGTTGATGAGAGAGTCGCCGTCTGAATCAATATCCCACTCGTTAGCTCCGTTGTATGGAGACCAGCGGGCGAAGAAGAACCAGTAAAATTCGGGGACGGTTCCGGGAGTCACTGGAGTGGTGGTTGCGTCGTATCCGTTGTAATCAAGAACAACGTCGGCGAAAGGATAGTGTTGGAAAACCATGTTCCAGTGGTCCGAGGAGTTGGTTCCGTAGAGTTGCCCATCTGAGCTCCCGTCAAGGTTGCCTCCGTCGTTGACCGGGTAATATGGAGTCCCGAATGAGTCGGTTGCATCGTAATCAAGAACACCGCAGTTTCCGTCGTCTGGGTCAAACAGGTCCGATACACCATCGTTATCGTCGTCCCAATCTATGCTGTTTTCGAGTCCATCGCCGTCAATATCGGAATCTACGTCGTTGGGTCCATCGTCACGATAGAGAGCGCCGTTGATGACGTGCAAATCGTTGTCGTTGTCCAAGTCGCAGTCCCAATCAATATCAAGCAAATCAATGATACCGTCGTTATCGTCGTCCACGTCATCCCAGTTGTCGACTCCGTCACCGTCCCAATCATTGAATTGGGAAAAGGATGCTCGGCGTGTTTGACACTTTGGATCTGGATTTACAGGGTTCGGATTTGCTTGGGTTGGACAGTTCCAGGTAGCAACGATTGCATTGTCGTCCAGTGGGAACGAGTCGTTTTCATTGTCAATGTTGTCGTTATCCGTATCGTAAGGGATATCGGCGCCGCCAACGGCAAAGTTTCCGAGATTGTCTGGAGATTCTGTACCTCCCATGTCGGTATCAAGCCAGTCATAAACTCCGTTGTAATTTTGGTCGAACGGTCGGCGGAGGTCATCGTCAAGGTCGCTGTCATAGTCAATTTCACAATCGATTACATTGTCTCCGTTGCTGTCAGCGCCAGGAATTTGGAAAATTGCCGTAGAGACGGTTGCGACATCAATTCTCGCTCCCGAGTTTCCACCGGAAATAATGATGCTGTCTCCTGCAGAGAACCCTCGTCCACCGTCACTGATGGTCACCGAAGTTACTGCGCCTCCTGTTGCAACGATGTCGACAAGGAGGTCCATTCCAGACCCGCTTGCAGGTACGTTAGTTGCTGTGACATAACCAGCGCCGCCTTGAAGGGAAGCGCTGCTAAATCCAGTCACAACACCGTTCTTTGTGCGAGTGTAATCGCTCATCTCATCCCCATTTGTGTCGATTTCAACACATGTATCGGGGATTCCGTCGTTGTCATCGTCTGGGTCAACCATGTCGAGGATACCGTCGTTATCGTCGTCGGTATCTGCACTGTCAGGCGTACCGTCATTGTCGTTGTCGGGGTCAAGGAAGTTAGGTGATCCGTCACCATCCAAGTCACCGTCAACAATGGTGCTGAAGGAAGGAGTTCCTTGCGCACCTTGTGCTTGGAATCCTGATGCTGTTGCACCTGGTCCATTGACGCGGTTTCGCTCCCATTCAACGTAATCTACGCCGCCTGAGAAGCCACGGTATTCATTGAATACCCATGTGCGGGCTGCGGAATAATTCAGGTCGTCAGTTGTGCTGGCCATAGCAGCCCCCATCATTGTATTAGTGATCGTAGCGTCGTACGGGTGAGCGTCCTCGACGTCAAGAACGCCGTCATTGTCGTCGTCGTTGTCAAAATAATCGGGTATGCCATCGGAGTCAAGGTCACAAGGCCATGTAAATTGGTCAATTCGTCCGTCGTTATCGTCGTCTTCATCGTAACGTCCTGGGCCTGCGCCGTCAGTGTCTTCGTCAGTCACTCCGTCGTTATCGTGATCCATTGGGTTTTGGTCGGCGAGGTAAAAGTCTCCGACAGCCCCAATGTTGGGGTAATAGTGGACGACGCTTGGGTCCAGGTAACGGTCTGTTGAAACATTGCGTGGGTCAAGTCCAAGGGCTTCAAGAGCCTCATAATCAATAGGCCCCTCAAGGATTCCATCGTTGTCATCGTCCCAGTCGTCTATGTCTGGAATTCCATCGTTATCGTGGTCGTATGGGTCCGTTCCATAGCAACCATCGAATCGCTCGAGGAGGTCGTATATTCCATCGTTATCATCGTCCAAGTCATTCAAATCGTCTACACCATCGTTATCGTGGTCGCCGAGGTTTGTTTCTTCAAGCATGGGCGCATACAATGGAATAACGGATTCAAGAACTGAAAGATCGGTGATGATTCCAGATGAGATTCCAGGGTCGGACCACATCATGTTGGAAAGCGCTTCATGGGCGAGGGCGTCTACGCCATCTTGAGGGCCGTTCCAACTGCCTTGACCGGCTTGATAGGTAGATTGGGCGAGTGATTGCCCAATGGTATCTCCTTCAATCAAGCGAGTTTCGGTCGTTGATTCATCCCCATCATTGATGCCCTGAACAAAGGCCAACAAGGTGCTTGTAAGCATTAGGAATACAATTATCATCGCCATGGAAAATTGTTGGCGTTCTTCAATCTGTTTTGTTTCTAGTCTTGAGAGCATGCGGACACCTCGTAATCAATCTCCCACCGAAATACCCTATTTGAAAGGCGTGGCCCGATTGAGCGCTTGCGTATCACAGAATGACATTCGTATCATTTCCAGTGATGAAAGAAAAAAGGGGGGGAGGCGCCATGGGGCCGAAGCCCCAAAGCGCCTGCTGTACCCGACTCTGGTGAGTCGGTTCTTTGACAGACCGTTGGTTCACGTCAGCTTCAGAGTTCGAAGATGTCAAGGATGCCGTCGTTATCGTCGTCGTCATCCTCGTGGTCTTCAATTCCGTCGTTGTCGTGGTCAAATTGACCCGTAAGGGAGTTTCCGTCGTTAACTTCAAACCAGTCCATGAGGCCATCGTTGTCGTCATCGTTGTCGGTAAGATCCCAGATACCATCGTTGTCATGGTCGTAGCGGTATTGACCGGATGCACCGTCGGCTTCGTCAACATCCAGGATGTCGTCGTTGTCGTCGTCAGTGTCATCGGCGTCGTTGAGACCATCGTTGTCGTGGTCTCGTGACATGTCTTCGCCCATATCGTTGATATCGTTTCGGTTGTCAATGCCATCGTTGTCGATGTCGAGGTCGACTGAATCTGAGATTCCGTCGTTGTCGTGGTCGTAGATGTTGGTGTTCGGGTCGCCATCGTTGACTTCCAAGCTGTCGTCGATTCCATCGCCGTCATCATCGTCATCTTCAGCGTCATCGACGCCGTCGTTGTCGTGATCCATTGGGGAATCATCGATAGAATCGGGGATTCCGTCATTGTCGTCGTCGTTGTCCACATCGTTAGGGATTCCGTCGCCGTCGTTGTCGTTTTCTCCGTTCTGAGCTTGGTTGTCGAGCTGCTGGCCTTGTTGCTGGTCGGATTGCTGGCCTTGTTGACCTTGCTGTCCGTTTTGCGTTTGACCTTGCTGCTGCTGGTTTTGTCCGTTCTGGTTTTGTCCGTTCTGGTCTTGGCTGGTTTGGTCACCTTGTTGGCCGCCTTGTTGGCCGCCTTGTTGTTGTTGACCTTGGCCGTTGTCTTGTTGTTGACCTTGCTGGCCTTGTTGACCTTGCTGGCCTTGTTGACCTTGCTGGCCTTGTTGACCTTGCTGGCCTTGTTGACCTTGTTGACCTTGTTGACCTTGTTGACCTTGTTGACCTTGACCTTGTCCTTGACCTTGTCCTTGACCTTGTCCCTGACCTTGTCCCTGACCTTGTCCCTGACCTTGTCCTTGACCTTGTCCCTGACCTTGTCCTTGACCTTGTCCCTGACCTTGTCCTTGGCCTTGGCCTTCGCCTTCGCCTTGTCCTTGGTCTTCAGACTCGCCACCACCCTCGGTGCCACCATCGCCAGATCCTGCATTGGACTCCTGGAAATCAGGGTCATATGCGTCTGGGATACCGTCACCATCAGAGTCGCTGTATTCTCCGTCGTTAGGATCGGTTGGGTATTGATCGACATTGTCGTTCTTACCGTCGCCATCCGTATCGGCGTTGTTCGGGTTAGTACCCGCAGCGTACTCCTGAGCGTTAGTCAGACCATCACCATCTGGATCACCATTGGCGTCTCCGCCATTGGTTGGTGAGAGGCCGTTGTTGACCTCCCATCCATCAGGTAAACCGTCACCATCGCTGTCGGCGTTGTTCATGTTAGTACCTTGGTTCTGTTCCTCAGCGTTGGTTAAACCGTCACCGTCCCAATCGGCGCCACCGTCAGATGGGTCGAGAGGGTCAGATCCGTCACCGCTAACTGCACTAAGTGCAGATACTGCGAGGAAGAGTGCCACAAGCATGCTTACAATTTTTCTGTTCATTTTCATTTCATCTCCTATTTTTTATCTAAAGATAGAGAACCCGCTGTTCTCTCTTTCCAAATCAAATGCGCAGCATGGCTGGGCGTCTTGGTTCGGGAGTGATACGGAGCTAACGCTAATTTCGTTAGTTTTTCTAACTGGAAAGAAGGATTCTGCACTGTCGTTTTGACGGCCTGCAAGCACGGCTGTTAGGCTTGCAGTGTTGCTTTTTTGTCCTTCTCTAACTATTTGTTCCAGTTCCTCCGTATTCATCGTTTTTCACGGGTCAATCATAGGGAACCCAATGTTCCCTCTAACACATGGAGCGATGCTCGACCTATTTGAACACCGCGATTCATTGATTCCCGACCAACGGCTTCATCATAGAACGGTGGGGCCCTATTCCTGGAATCTCATATTCTTCATCAATAATAACCCATCCTTGGCTCTCATAGAATGGAATGGCGTGGTGCCTGGCTTGTAAAAAGCCAGTTGTGGCTCCAAATTTAGTGACGGACGCCTGTTCCAACTGCCTCAGCACATTAGCCGCGTTGCCTTGGCGTTGATGTGTTCGAAGAGTCCCCATTTGACGTATTTGAATTGCCGGCCTGTTTTCTTTGCCTGAAAGCGGACCAAAGGGTGGGCACTTAGCTGCACCTGGACCTGCATGATCTGCTTGTGAGCCATCGCTGTCTGTGGGGATAAGATGTGCTCGCCCTATGGCGATTACTTGGGGTCCAGACTCTAACCAAGCGTGTATTGCTTCCTCGTCATCGTGTAATATTTCGGCTCCTCTTGGAAAGCCCAATGGCTCCCGTAGTACCGCATACCTGCAATCATAGTATTCCTGAGTAGGGGCCCAATTGGGACCGGCTACTGGCAAATCACCACCCCAGGAATAGGCTTGAAAGAATGCCAACAATAGGGGACCCGACCAGAGATGCTAATCCCCCCCAGCCCATTCCGGGCTTACCGGATGCAAACCCTACAATCAACATCACTAAACTTGCCAATAAACCAAGACAGCAGGTCATCCATGCTATTTCCTCAAAGAATTCGAAAATGGAAGATTCGTCTTCTGCGATGTCGCCATAATCGAATGAGATTATTACGGAGTCTCCATAATCTGTTCCGCTATCAAATGTGATTTTTCCCGTTTCTCCATCCCAGTACCCCGCGGATATTCGTTCAGTGGTACTGTTGTTAGAAACGTCAGCCGAAAAATCAGCCCTATCCCCTGTGGTGGATAGGCATCTCACGTATGCATTATTGAACTCATATCCGTTCCCGTTTATGTGGCAATGATAAATTTCTTGATTATCCAAATCGATTTCAAATTCGCCAGTGTAGTTGGTTGTTCCTTCTTCTTTAGTCAAAGTGACCTCTTCGTGATTATAGTCTGTGAAATTTCCTGTAATCATCATCATTAAAATTGGAATGAAGAAAATCGCAAAAGGAATTCCACCGCCTATTAGGAAATCATTTCTAGTGAAGGCTGGCTTTTCAATAGCAATTATCTGTCCATTGGGGCCCATAACAAATTTGACGTTTTGCGAACTCAAATCTAACATCACAGGCTGTGAACTTTGTTGAGGAGATCCCGTTATCATAACCGGTTGCACATCTCCAGTATCCACTGTACTCACCTCGATAGAAGGAGGAGCGTTGATTTCGATAGACACTTCGTCATCGGGACCTGTCATGAATTTGTCTAGGGCCCATGGGTTAAAAATAAGTTGCAGGATTTACGACTGTGTTACTTTAGACGCGTTGAAATACAACTTGTCGGTCCCACCGTTTACTGCACGGATGTCAGAGCGGCTATGAGCGGGATTGCAGATCCTGAGACCTGAGTTCAAATCTCAGTCCGTGCTCCAATTAGATTTGTCCACATGGGAAATGGATGTCGAGGGATACGGAGTGGATACCTCAGCACCTAGCGGGGTGTAGAATGTTATTATTCGGAACTAGCTGTTGTGGTTTAATATTCTCAAAGTATGCCGGGAACAAGATGATTAGGTCGTCCGTTGAGGACTGTGCATGCGCCGAATCAAATCTTTGACCTTGATGCTGATTTTGGCACTCTCTAGTTGTTTAGTTCACAATGCAAGTGCCCAGAATAGTGTTTTGCCGGATATCGAAATTGATTGTGTGCCAGATAGTCCTTCTGGAATGATACAAATTAATGTATTTCCCGGCGCAACAAATGCTGGTTATTTATACTGTACCTTATACAATCCAACCATTCATTCAGAAGATGTAGAAATTACTATTGAAAGTGGACTTTTACTGGCAATTGGCCCGGGGACTGTAACAGTAGGACCTAGTGCAGAGGAATATTTTGTAGTAATACTAAGGGCTGAGCCGGAAGCTATGGTGGAAACTATAATTGTAGAAACTAAGGCCGTTGTTGTTGCAGCAAACGGTCAAGATGTTGGAGCATTACCTGAAGGATCAGATACTGCAGAAAATATGGCGTTGATAATGGAATATAGCGCCCCTACAATCCAGTTAACGGAAGCGGAAATTAGCATGGTCTCAGGCGGAGATTACGATGTTGGAGTCATATATGGCAACGATGGAAATGGTAATTCCGATACTATGCAGATAGGAGTTAGTGAGGAAAGCAGGAGCAGGTTAGAGGATGCTGGATTTACAATTTCGGCCATCGCCAATTCTATTGAAATTGATTCAGGAGATTCAACGAGTATAGAGTTTGAGATTCGGACCCCGAAGGGAGTAACCAAAGAGAAATACTACATTATCGAATTCTACATTATAAGCGAATTTTCTTGTAGATACGAGATTAGCGGATGTAATTACCAGAGCGTTGTATCTACTATTCGTGTCACAGAAGAGCCGGATAGCGGGCTATTCCTCTTAGGGGAAAATTCAGTAATTATATTCTCCGGCATTGCCGGAGTACTATTGGTAGCAGCGGTTGCAATTGTTGTTCTGAAGAAAAATAAGGGGCGGGCTTTCAATCAAGATGAAGAATATGAGGATGAGTTCGAGTATGAGGATGAATTCGAGTATGAAGATGAAGAAGAGTTCGAAGACGACTTAGATGATGACTTCTTTGACGACCTGTGACCATTATAGTAGGATTATTGATAGTGTATACCCAATAGGGTGGGCATACCAAGGGGCCATTTTCATGCCATCTCTAAATTCTAATGTTGGAAATGTTAGTCGAGGCTTTGCTGCCTTCCTTGCACCCCCTCCTGAAGGAGTTGTTCGATTCACTGTTGGGCAGCCTAACTTCAGGACTCCTGATTCTGTTGTTAATTCAGCAAAGGCCGCTTTAGATTCAGGACAGCACGGGTATACTCGTAGCCAGGGTAGTGAAGAGATTTGTAATTCAGTAGCAAATTACCTCACTAAGTATGACATTAATGTTGATCCAAACGACGTGTTGGTTTCACCGGGCTGTAAACAGGCATTGCTCTATGCAATGATGACTTGCCTCAACCCTGGTGATGAGGTGATATTATTCGCTCCAGCATGGCCGTCTTATGATGGAATGTTGAAACTAATCGGAGCCGTTCCAGTTCATGTACCTGTGAAGAGAGAAAACTACCATCCAGATTTTGCTGCAACTCGGGCTGCAATTACATCTAAGACTAAAGCAATAATTATCAACTCACCAAATAACCCTACAGGAGCTGTTTATCTTCCAAGTGAAATCGAAGAAATAACTGCAATTGCTGCCGAAAACGACCTTTGGATTTTTGACGATATGATTTACTCAGACCTCGTTTATTCTGAGCACTCCTACGTTTCTCCTGCTACATGTAAAGGAGGGGAGGGGCGCACTCTGACCATCGGAGGATGGTCCAAGATATGGGCTATGACTGGCTGGAGACTGGGTTGGATAACTGGGCCTAAGGAAGTCATGGAAGGTGTCAAGACTTGCCAAGCAAGCTCTGCTAGTCATGTTCCAACTTTCCTAATGGAAGCCGGTGCTTTGGCATTAGAGTTAGAAGATGAGCCTCGTGAGTTCTATGAAGCATTTGCAGAAAGAAGAAATGTTTTCCATTCACTACTTGAAGAAATTCCTGGAATCAATGCTCCAAAACCAGAAGGGGCGTTTTACATCCTAGCAGACATTACTGAAACAGGAATGGACGATATTGAATTCGCAACAAGAGCACTTGAGGAAGCAAATGTGCAAGTCGTACCGGGGTCGTTGATGCAAGGAGGAGAAGGGCTCATCCGTCTGAGTTACGGCACAAGTCTCGAACAAATTCGTGAAGGCTGTAAAAGGCTCAAGAACTGGCTTCAGGACTAATTACGTACACTGCGCCGTTGTGATCGAAGGTTGCATAATACAAGTTTCCATCAGGCCCGCCCGTAATTGGCAACGGAGTACCTACGTCTGAAGCAAATACTTCCACATCGCCAATCCAACCATCATCTGTTTGTTGGAAATCTATTTTCAAGATTTGATGTCCTTGTGGAAGGAGTGTTGCCCAAGAGCCGAATACTGTAGCATAAACTGTGTAATTGTCTCCAGGTAAATTAGCTGGACGGGTAGTCATTCCATTTACTGAAGTGTGAGGTGTCCATGTGGCCACAGGTGCTTCAGTTCCTTCTGGGTTCGGATCGCTTTCTGACTCTGTCAACCAGCCATATTCACCTCCTTCGACTAAGAGATTTATTTCCTCATTTGGAAAATCGTCGCCTTTCGTATCTTGTCCATTATCGCTGAATAAGTAACCGATTCCGTCTACCCATACACCATCGAATGAATTTCTAACACCGGTTGCTAAAACCCCATGTTCACCTGTTGTCGCATTTACCCAAAGTAGGGCTGCATTACGATAATCGTCCTCTTCACAATGATTGCAAGTACTGCCACTATGCCAAATTAATGTCCCGTTTGGAAGAACATTAACAGCATTAGTTTGGTGGTTTTTTGAAGGAATGCCTTCTACCAAAATTGTCGGATTTTCAAAATTAGAATCATAACGCGTGAGTTTTCCTTCTTCCGAAATTATCACAGCATCGTCCAACAGCAACATTCCATGTGGGTGATCCAGACCCGAAAGAAGAACATCACCATCAATAGTAACAATTCTACCGCCATCTCTATCACAAACCAATAACAAATCTTCATCGAATACTAAGCATGTAGGCCCTCCAAGGCCAGTTGCAATCCTTTCTTGTTCGTATCCATCTGCAATTTCAGCAACCATCACTCCGGCATAAGGATAGATTTGCCTCGCTATGAGAAGAAAAACTAACGATATTACAATCGGGAGCAATTCCCGTCTTACTTTCATGCTAATTCCTCAGAAAGGGGAGCGGTATTCGCTAACTTCATCGCTAATTCTCAAAAGTTGGTTGTACTTTGCTACTCTGTCAGAGCGAGCTGGTGCGCCTGTTTTGATCTGACCAGCACGTGTACCCACTGCTAGGTCTGCGATGGTTGTGTCTTCGGTTTCTCCGGAGCGGTGGCTCACTACTGAGTTCATTCCATGAGCGGAGGCCATGTCCATTGTTTCCAATGTTTCTGTGATGGTTCCAACTTGGTTAACCTTGACTAAGATTGCATTTGCTGCCTTAGATTCAATCCCCATTGAGAGGCGTTCCGTTTGGGTAACGAATAGATCATCTCCTACTAACTGGACCTTATCTCCAATATCTCGCATACAGTGAGACCAACTTCGCCAATCATCTTCGGCGAATCCGTCTTCGATAGATAGCAATGGGTATTCATCAACCCAAGTAGCATACATGTCTGACAAATCCTCGCCTGAAATGACCTTGCCATCCATATGGTAGGCACCGTCTTTGTAAAATTCAGTGGAAGCCACGTCCAGAGCGATTCCGATTTCCTCGGTGCTGTAACCTGCACCTTCGATTGCACGAACCATGTAACCTAAGCCTGCTTCGTTTGCTGGAAGATTTGGTGCGAATCCTCCTTCGTCACCAACCCCGCCCAGTAGTCCGTCGGCTTTCAGTTCCTTCTTTAGAGAATGATAACACTCTACTCCTGCACGTAGTGCTTCTGGGAATGTGTCGAACCCATGGGGCATTACCATGAATTCTTGAACATCAACATTTGATGCAGCGTGGGCTCCGCCATTGAGAATATTGAGCATTGGGACTGGCATTAATCCACCAGCAACTCCGCCGATATATCGCCAAAGAGGTAACTCATGTAGTGCAGCTCCTGCATGTAAGCAAGCCATTGAGACGCCTAACATTGAATTAGCGCCTAGATTGGCTTTGTTTGGAGTTCCATCAAGTTCAATCATTACTTCATCGATTGCCTTCTGATCATCAACAGGCATGCCGACAAGTGCTTCCTGGATTGATTCAACCACGTTATTGACTGCATTATCTACGCCTTTCCCGAGCCAGCGTGAAGTGTCACCGTCTCGTAATTCAATTGCCTCATAGGCGCCTGTGGACGCCCCGCTAGGAACCATTGCACGGCCAAGTAGTTCGCCGCCGACATAGCAATCAACCTCAACTGTCGGGTTTCCACGACTGTCTAGGACCATTCTTGCGTCAAGACCGGATATGATGTCAGACATTTAGGTGCCTCTGAACTAGGCCAAGCGCTGCCCATCCTTGAAACAAGCGGAAAGATTCATGCCTGATTCAACCACTTCATCCAACTGGAAATTATCCGTTGTGTTGAAGGGATTTCGTAGTCAATAGTGCAATCTCTAACCCAACAAAGTTGCTCAGATTCTGGAGTGACAGAGAATAATTCTCCCCGGAATAATAATTCTTCATCGGCAGGATCTGGTTTGACCCTCTTATCTTCGACGAAACAGTGTACGAGGCTACGCGGATAATGACGAATGACTCCTAACTCTGGAGAGCAAAATAGTAGAGATGATTTGAGGAATACAAGAGAGTCGCCTGAGGCTTCATCTACCTCGTGCCCTTGTATTTCACAGCCATCAAGTACCGCAGAAACATCCACTTGATACCACTCTGCGTGTTTGTCAGATAATCCTAGACCCAAAACCTCGTCAAAGAAGGCTTGTACTTCTTCGTGAGAAACTGTACCTGCAGTGTTCATCGTTTATCTGACACACGGGCCACTTTTAAGGAAATGGATTTTTCTAACCTTTCAAAAGATTGATAATAGAATAATAAATTGCTAAAATATTGGGGTTTTGGGCTAATCCTAATACCGGAAGTAGTATTTCCGAATAACTGCAAAAAATAAACCGTTCTTTTCCAGTTATAATAAAAATTAAACAGTTTCATATACGAATAGCGGAACCGAGGGTTATGGTCCGAATAGCCGAAATCGATCGTGCAATCCTAGCTGAATTGAGAAAGAATGGGCGTATGTCCTTCGTTGAATTAGCAAAGTTGGTAGGAGCGAGCGAGCGCACTGTACGTACACACGTCAGGCGCATGGAAGAAATGGGTACTATTCGTGGATACACTGTTCGAGAAGGCGGGGTTGGACTTACCGCACTAATTCGAATCAAGGTTTCACCTGGTGCTGAAATCGGAACCTTCGCTGGCGAAGTTACTGGCTGGGAAGGCGTTGAAATTCTATACGAAGTATCTGGAGATGCTGACCTAATCGCCCTTGTTCACGTTGATGACACAATGGCTCTACGTACACTTCTAGACAGAATGTGGATGGCTGCACCTACAGAGATTGCAAGCACAACCACAGAGCTTGTTCTCGAACAATACTGATTGAAAATACTTTAGAGAACGGCCTCAAGTCGAGGTTATGTCCTCTAATGATTCGCTGCTTGATACAATTGCAGTAATCGATAAATTCACTTCAGAAAGAGATTGGGAACAGTTTCACACTGTGAAGAACTTGGTCGCTTCTATTTCCATCGAAGCTGCTGAATTGAGCGAGACTGTTCAATGGACTAATCCAACTGATGACGAGGTTTTACAGGATGCGGAGTTGGTTGAAAGCATTAGTCACGAATTGGCTGATGTAATGGTTTACTGTCTGAACTTGTGTTCAAAATTAGAACTTGATCCAATCAAAATAATCCATGAGAAGATGAAGCATAATGCTGAGAAGTATCCTGTTGAGAAGTCGTTTGGTAACTCGAAGAAATACTCAGAATACTGAATTTTAGCAAACGCCCAGGATTGGCGTGGTGGTTTTACTCCTGCCACCTTTGGGACATCACTACAATGCCACCCATCTATAAGTTGACAATCTCTAGGGGTAATATGGGAGAAGTAGAGCCAACCGTTCAAGACTCTGTAGTTACAGGAGACTTGCATGTGGGTGATGTTCACCATAACATCCAGAATACGAATGTGGATAATTCAACCAAAGTCGAATTGCCGAGTTTGGATGATGTTGGAGATAAGGTTGTGAAAGTTGCAACCAGCGTTTTTGATTTCGTTAAAGGTATTATCAATAGGGCACTTCTGTTTGCTACAGTGACCGTTCTAGTATGTGGGTTCCTAATCTACAATGGGAATGTAGATCTAAATGAGTTAATCAGAGATTTGAAATGAGCCTCTGCTATTTATTTCACAATTCAGAATCAAAGGGTACCCTATGATTCACTATTCAGAGTCAAAGATTGCAAAGTCGTCTTGGAATGACTTGAATTCAAGGTGGTTACCGCATGGATCCTTGATGAACATTGTAGCTTGTGAACCGGGTTTGCCTTCGTACCGAGTGTAAGGCCCGATTACAATTTCAACGCCCTGGGATTCAAACTTGGCTTTCAGTTGATGCCAATCATCCCAATCCATAACCAAACCAAAATGCATTGCAGGAATCTGATTTCCATCTACTGGACTAGTGGTCATCTCTGGCATCTTTGGAACAAGATGCGCAACGATTTGGTGTCCATAAAATTTGAAAACGCAGGACTCTTCTTTTTCTCTACCTGTTGTGCATCCCAAAACTTCAGTGTAGAACTTCTTGGCAGCAGCCATATCATCTACAGGGAATGCTAGGTGAAATGGCCTCAGTGGTTTTGGTGGAGCGTAATCAATTCCACATGATCTGCAGACTTGATTGTCGTCCCAATCGCACTGGCGGATGCACCCACTCATAGTTTCCACTTCACGCTACAGCCGATTGATTCTGTGCGGTTTACCGGCGGTAATTCGCCCATTGAAAGTGAGTCCATTGCGTCTGCCAAATCTCTAGTTGTTGCTTCCATTGCATTACGAGGTGAATTATCAAGACGTCCACGATAAACGACTTCTCCTTCACCGTTTAGAAGGTAGAACTCTGGTGTTCTCTTGGCGCCCCAAGCGAGTGCGACCTCTTGGGTTTCGTCATACAAGTAAGGGTAAGGCATACCTTTGTCGGCACGCTTTTGCATATTTTCGAAAGAGTCTTCGGTGTACACGCTAGCATCGTTAGAATTGATTCCGACAAAGCCCATTCCAAGTTCTGCAGCCCTTGCTGCAATCTTGTTGATTCTGTTGATACTTCCAACTACATACGGGCAGTGATTACATTCGAACAGCACAACTGTTCCAACTTCTGTCATTGCTTCGTCAAGTGTTACTTCACCTTCGCCGTTTGCGTTGGCTAGACTAAACCCTGTAACTACATCTCCTGGTTCGTATCCCATGTGGATGCGTGGCGGTTATCGCATATCACATTGTGGCTAAAGCCATGTCACATTCTTCTCTTCGGCGACGTGCTACTGCGTGCTCTGGCTCTATTGCAAGAACCCCTTTCCATGCCCCTGAAGCTTCAACGAAACGTCCTGCTTCATGGTGGATTGCAGCAATATGCAATCTTGCATCTAGGTGATTGCCATCGCATCGAACCGCTGCTTCAAAGTCGTTCATTGCAGCATCTTCACGGCCCCAGTCAAGATACAATAGTCCTCTCTGGTGCCAAGCATCTGTATGTTCTGGAGCTAGTCGAAGTGCTTCGTTAAGAGGCGCTTCTGCCTTTTCTGGCCTTTCCATGGAAATGTAACATGCTGCAAGTTGTGTTAGGGCATGATGGTGATGTGGTGCAGCCTCAACTATTTGTTCAAGGTCTGCTTTTGCACTATCCCAATTTGTTAGCATCATATTGGCTTCTGCACGGCGCACCTTTGCTAGCGCAAGGCCTGGTGCTAGTTCTAACAAGACGTTTGCATCATCTAACGCACCTTGTGCATTACCGCTTGCCATGTGGATGCTTGCCCTGTTCAGGCGTGCACGCACGTGCGTAGGATCGATATTGATGGCTTCATCAAAGTGAGATTGGGCTGATTTGAGGTGCCCCTGGTTTGCTGCAATGTTTCCACGGACATAGGAAACTATTGCTCCTTCTCCGCGAATTGATGCTGCATCAATGTGCTGTGTTGCTCCTTCTAGGTCGCCCTTATCCAAGCACAGTAATGCCGACTCTGCTGCTGCACTCGGGTCTTCATCAGGCAAGAGTCTACGGGCACGAGTAAGTGTCTCTACTGCTTCAACGCTCTTTCCTAACAGTCTCTGAACTCTGGCAAGTCCGAGCCAGGCAATTCCGGATTCTCTGTCCATCTCTAATGCGGCTTCGAAAGATTCTGCTGCATCGACAAGTAGATTCTTGTCAGTATCGCCAGTTCCATCTCTAAGACGGTCTGCGTTAGCAAGATGCATTCTTCCTTCGACGACGTGAAGGTCTGGATGAATTACTCCTTCGGGAGCAGAATTCAGTACATCCCAAGCTTCTGTATGACGGCCTTCCAATAAGCGGCGGCTTGCTATTGCCGCTCTTAGGTGTCCATCGCTGGAATGTTTTGCTAGACTCTTGGCAAGGGATTCATCAGATTTGACTAACTCTCCGCTTGCTTCCAATAAATCAGATTTCAGCATAACCAATTCAGTACCGCCTGCGTCTAATGCAACGGCATGTATTGCTGCTTTCAGCGCTTCCGAAGAACGGCCGTGGCTTTCTGATAGAACCTTAGCACGAATAGCCCAAGCCATTCCATTTTGGCGATCGATTTCAAGACACTTGTCTACGCTTTCCAGCGCCTTGCCCTTCTCCTCAAGTGCGAATAGGATTTCTCCTCTTGCACACCAATCGTCTGAACGGGTTGGATCTTCTTCCAGTGCACTTTCAATTGCTTCTAGAGCTTCTGAGCGGGCGCCAGCACGCTGGCGTAGTCCAGATAATAGAGAGCGGTCTGCAGGTGTATCGAGGCCTAGCGCCTCTAATCTCATTATGTCCTTGTGGGCATCTTCATCGCCCATTGTAGCAAGCAAATGGGCATGCGCTCGCAATAATTGAGGTTCATCTGGATTTAGAGATAGGCGCTCATCAAGCCATCGGCGGCGGTCATAAACATCGCCAGACAGTATTGCTGTGTGTTCGAGAATTCTCAATGTTGTGTCATCGCCGGGAACTGAAGCGTGAGACTGTAACAGCAATTCTCGAGCACGAGATATGCGTCCGCTTTCTAATGCAATTAGGGCGACTCTACGAGAATCAGGTGCTGAGAGGTAGTCCATTTCATCTATTGCTTCCAGAAGCGATACGGCTAGTCTAGCCGGACCTGGAGCCAATAGTGGTGTTGTTTCATGGTCTGCATCCAAGGAAATTCCTGCAACTAATGTTTCAAGAGCTGCAATTGCTTCTCCATGGCCTTGCAGGGCCTCGAAAGCTAGAATGGTTCCATCTAATTCTGGATGGGCGGCCCTTACCCCGTCGAGTCCGGCAACTAACTGCTGAATTCTTGTTTCTAGTCCGTCCAACCTCTTGCCAGTCATGGCAGCGGCGGACGCCTGCGCTTCCTGCAGGAGGATCATGCCATCGCCCAGTCCGTCCAGCGATTCGTGGGTTTTTGTGAGCCACCAGCCCAAACCCCCTCCTGCTGCAAACAAACCGAGTCCCATCGAGACGGTGATCGGGTCCATCAAAGGCCAGCCATTTTCTTGAGACTATATGCTCTCCTACGCGACTCGCTCGCGAGAGAGCGTTTCCGCGACCTTCTATGATTGGCCGAAAGTGGAGACTATGTCCACCGATTAAGGTAAGTTCAAACGCCTGCACTGACCAGTAGGTTCGCGGGGTAGAGTGAATGGTCGAGACTCAGTGGTGGAATGAACGCCTTGAGGCGTGGTCCCACGAAGGTTTCGATATCGAAACGTTTCGTAATTCTTTACGCGCAAATCCATCTCAAGCTAGCGAGATGTTAATCGGGTTTGAACAGAAAGTTTCCCGTAACCGTTCGCTTAGAAGAAGAGTGATTGACTCATCAATGCCTCGAGATAAAAAGACAAGCTGGTTAAACCAATTAGAAGATGTTGCGAACACTGATTTTCTATTAGAGAAATGGAACGAAGATGCTAGTGTCAATCGTCCATGGGAGCCTTATGTCAGCCGGGCTGAAGGGCGCTGGTCTGAAAGGGGCAGAAGGTCAAGTCTTAGTTCGATAGTAAGGAGATTGAACGCCCTTGACCCTTCTTCTTTTTCAGCCTGTCAACCATTGATGATTTTATTCGATGATGTCAGTAGTGAACATTTAATCAATTCAATGTTAGATGAAATTGAATCTGATGAAGAAAGAAGAAGGGGCGTTGTAGACGAGATTATCGAATTATTAAGCACCGAAGGAATCGATGCTTCAGACGCCCGGAAAATGAAAATTAGCGAGGCGCTTGACCACCTTACATCCTTACAATCTAGGGCAGATGAAGCCCGTAACAACCGCTTGAGGATAGAAAAGGACATACGTCCATTCGATGACGAATTGGCAGAACGTTTGTTATCGAAAAGGGGAGACGATATTACTTCAGAAGTTAATGCCATAGTGGACAATTTATCAGGCCGCTTAGATTCGATAACTAAGATGATCGGTGAATGGAAAATTCGGGGCATTAAGTTCCCGAATCAAGGAGATGTTCTTCCTCAAGATTTGCTTAACTGGGAATCTGAACTTCCTGAGATTGAAAGTGCTGTTGAAATCCATTTGCGTGCACTTGAGCGCTGGAAAGATTTCGAAACTCTGTGGCCGGACAGGTGTAGTAAATCTAGCCTAGCGGGTAACCTAAACCAAACAGAAGAATTCATTGATTTAGTGGATTCATTAGATCAAGAATGGAGAGAACTCGAGTTAGAAGGTATGCAGATAATTGGCTCCTGGGAAGATAGGGGTTTTGCGATGGACGTATGGAGGTCTAGAGTTACCGAAGAGCCTCGGAGTGCGGTTACTTGGCTGAAAAAAGAAGAGACTTTGTACAACGCCGCTTCGGTTTTTATTGAGTCCTTGCTAGCATTAGATTCCTCTATTGATGGTGAAGAAGAAATTCTACGTAGAATTGCAATATTAAGGGAATTCGATCTCGACACCGGCCTGCTAGAAGAGATGGAACTCTTCGTCGATTCGCGTGCTAGAAGAGGCGCTAGGCATAGATCAATGCTTGAATCTGAATGGATGGAATTGGTTCGAAAAGGACTTGCTGAAGATGTGGCGACTTCGCCCCTATCATTATCTGAGTTTGAGCGATTAATATCAGATACTAGGCTAAACAAACACACCTCTGGAATTCCTGCTGGAAGACTAGAACAAAGTTTAGAGAAAGAAATTACTGAATGGTATGAAGATGGTTTTGATGTAGAAACATTACAAGAACTTCTCAGAACAAATCCGATGTCATTGGCAATGAGAATAAATTCCATGCGAAATGCCGTAAGCCGGCACGAGCAACTCTCTAGGCGCGTTTCCGGTTTAGATTGGACAAGAGACCCGGAGATGTCAGTTGCGATTAATATGGACCTGTCAAGACCTGACAGGCTAGAACCGCTAGCATCAAGTATCCCTCAATTGATGATGGATTTAGCTCAAAAGAAAGTGATCGACGATGATTTCGTCTTCGTTCCTTGGCGCCCGTACAAGCGGGCCCGTACTGTATTGGTGCCCGCACAGCAGAATACTGTTGATGATGCCATGGAGGCAATTCTAGAGGAGATGGAGTCGCATATTGAAGAGGTTGAGCCGATAAATGAAGAACCTGTGATTCATCAAGAAAAGCCTGTTGTCGAGGAAGTTGAGATTCGAGTAACTGAAGAAGTTCAAGAAGTGGCCACGGACCTTGATTCTGAGATTGATCCTGTAATATCCATAGATCACGAGCCGGAAGAAGTTTCGACGGAAGTGATTGAACCCGAGGAAGATTTGGAAGAAATTGCATCTGAGAATGTTTTGGAAGATGCCGTCGTAGAAGAAGAGGTTGCAATAGAGATAGAAGACCCAGAGGTCGAAGTGGAGGCGATTACGCAATCTAATGATGATCTTGACGTCTCGGTGTTTGAAGACTTGTTACGCTCGCTAGGATTAGAGGATGATGCTGATTTGTTAAATGATAATGGAGATATCCTAGCCATTAGAAGGAAGATTGCTTCACATGTTGGAATAGAACCTAGAGACATGCGCTTAGACAGATTGTTGAGACTCTCATTACGCCTAATGCCGAAAGGAGATGATGCTGATAGTGCACGTTTTGAACTGATTAAAATATTGTCAGAACTCGCCGGTGTACTATCAAAATGGACTAGAACAAGGCTCGAGTCCCGTCATAATGGTTCAAAGGGATTCTTGCTTGAAGATGCTGCAAACCTTGGTGTTGCGTTAGAAAGAATTCCTGGCCCTGGCGCACCGATCCCATTAGATGCTGATGACTATGACTTACCTGCATTGGATGACATCGAAGGGTTATCTAACGAAGTCAAGGTCCTACATCGTCGCATCCAATTAACAAGCGCCGGTGGCGTTCGGTAATCAAGCACCTAACTCACCAAGAAGGTCATCCTTCTCATCGTCTGAAAGATTGTCTTCTCTGGGAGCTGCTTGTACCATAATTGGTGGCGGTGATGCCACAAGGTTCTGGTTTATCGATGGAGGTAAAATCGCTCCACCCATTGGAGGAGGAGGCGTGGGCATTCCACTCATTCCCGGGGGCGCTGGCATTCCACTCATTCCCGGAGGCGCTGGCATTCCACTCATTCCCGGAGGCGCTGGCATTCCACTCATTCCCGGAGGCGCTGCTGCCGGTAATGGCGGTGCAGGCATTATCGCTGGACTCGGTGTAGGAATTGCTGATACTTCAGGCAGAGGTGGTGGAGCAGGGATTGTGACTACTTGCGCCGGTGCTGGAGGTTCTGGAAGGGTTACTTGAGGCGCAGGAGGTTCCGGCTCAGGTTGCGGAGCAGCCGCCTCTGTAACTTGTTCTGGGAGGGGGGAAGTTTGTGCTCCTGATGTTTCAACTTCAACTACTGGCGCTTCCGATACTTGCTCTTCGGGATTTGTTTCAACTGATGTTTCCACAACTAGCTGTTCTTGAACGATTGGAGTCTCTGCTGTAGTTGCAATCACTTGGGCTGGAGCCGGAAGGGTTGCGTTTGCCTCTTCAATAAAAGCCTCTTTCTCTGCTGCAGCGGCTTGTTCTTGGGCTTGCTTAATCTCTCGTTCTGCACTAAACCTTTCAGCGATTAAATCTGCACGACTATCCAATTCCTCAGTATTGAGTTCTTCTCCTCTTAGCAATGCAATCATTGCTTCATCTACCAGATCCATGGCTAAATTTGTCAGTTCACGGTTAGAACGCCAGCGATTGATGTAGAATGGGTGGTTACCCGAATTTGTAGATACTACAAACCTTTCAGGGTCCATTAATTGTAACATTGCTAGTAGTCCTGCGATTGTAAACGGTATCAAAAATAGTGAACTTATCATAAATACAGAAATTAATGATGCACCGCTCAAGACCCACCAAAGACCTTTGAAATCGTCAAGCCAATCCATTCTTTGGTGTGAAAATCCTGTGTATGAGTCTCTTCGTGTTGCCAGTACATCGTTGATTGAAGCAGAAGCGCCTATTCTATCAATGCGGACTACTCTGATCAAATCAGAATCTGCAAGAACGGATAATGTATGATTGCCACAAGATGATTCTTTTAGAACAAATTCGTTCATTTCAAGTCCAGACCTTACGCCTTGTGCTCGCATTCTTGGAGGACCGTCAATCCATGACTGAATTGTGCCGCTGAAGCCAGCAACTAACCCGGCGGTTGCTGCCACTAAAGCCATCCAGAGACCTTGTCCCCAGTCTGGATCATTGTCAGATTCAGGCAGCATAGTAAACCAAACTAAGACTGAAAGTCCAACTAGAATACCGCCGGTTGCGGAAACCATGTTTGGAGCCCTTCCACTATTTCCCATCATTGAGCGTGTTTGCATTATTGTTGCCGCAAATAGAACTACGCTGCTAGAAATAAGCATGATGGTTGCGACGTATCCTGCATTGTGATAATGCTTGTAATCGCCACAGGCCTCTTCAACTTCTGACGATTTGGCACCACTCAGAGCACTTTTGCAATCTTCGTAACTATCTCCGTGGTCTTTCGTTTCACTCTCACACTGAGTTCCAGCACAAAGTTCAGCATTAATTTCTGATAATCCTATGTCGGCTGATGCTACAGTGCCATCCGCTTCAGCATTCAAGGTCAACCAAGACTCGTTGATGATTGAATTCGATGCTAAAACAAGTGCAAAAACGGTTAACGCAAGGGCTAATTGTGCCCCTGGGTTTCGGCTAATACTAACTGTCGGCGCAGGCATAACAGCAGATGAAGGTTCATCGCCCATATCGGGAGATGACACCTGTCTGCTGATGAAACTTCACCTTGATGGTGGTCTCAAGCGTGCTTCTCTGTAAGCCAGGCTTTGACATCGTCTCTTGCGGCGAAGCCTTTGCCTTCCTTTGTACCAACAACAGTCTCGATTGCTGCTTCGGATGCAATGTCAAGGATTCTATCACTGACTGCACCGTTGAAGACGATTGCTACTGCGCCATCAGCATCTTCTGCTGCGGCTGCGAGCTTGGATGGCCCGACTGCATCTGATACTGTTCCGTCAACATTGACGAATACTGCATTGTTTGCTTTCAAGTCTGCAATGTGGTCGAAGTATTCGTGGACTTCAGCAGGTGCTTCCGCTTGTTCCTCTGCTGGCGCATCTTCGAGCCAAGCATCGGCGTCTTCACTAGGTTCATCTTCAGGAAGTTTGGCTGCAAACTTTGCAGTTTCCATCTTCTGAGATAGGCACTTTGTTGCTGTCTTCTGAGGAAGTAATTCCCATTCTTGTCCTACTGGGGCCTGTGCAACGAAATCAATCTTCATAGTTTCATTCAATTGGCGGAATAGCATTTCTCCACCACGGTCACCATCTATTGCCAATATGACATTCTCTTTGGTAGCGGCCAGATCAAGTAATTCTTGCTTGATTGTTCCTGCGCCATCGCATGAGATTGCATTCTTGACTCCGAAGTTCAGTAGGTTACGAACGTCGTTTCTTCCTTCAACGATAATTAGTGAATCGCTTGTTTCGACATTTGGACCACAGGTTAATCCGTGGAAATTCTTGGCTGTACCAACTGTTAGTACGCTTCGAACTTCTTCGATTACTGTCTTTGTTGCTGCATCTCCTGAGTTTACCATTACCAACAATAAGTCCTTTGCACGGTCGATGACTGCGTTAACCTTGGTTGAACGTACATCTTGGATTTCCTTTACGGTAATCTTGGCCGCACACGGCCCTATTCTATCGATTGTCTCAAGACTTGATGCAATAATTGCAGTCTCTACATTGTCCATGCTGCTTGGAATTAGAATTTCTCCATTCACTTTACCGCCGCTACTTTTTACTTCAACATCAACGTGGCCGATTCTTGCGGTTCGTTGTAGTTTGCGAAGTTCTAGTTCGTCACCAAGCAGACCTTCTGTCTGCCCCATGATCGCGCCAATAATGTCCTTGCGCTGGACGTTTCCGTTGACCTTTAGGTCTGCTTTAATGAGGTACTTCATGGCTTTGTTGGACTTTCCAGACCCGCCTTTGCTTCCTCCTGTGTTGTTTTTTCTTCCCATTGGAATCTCTCCTTGTTCTCGGCTTTAATCAATCCCTAATCGTTAGCCTTTCGGCACATTTTCAGGGTGACCACACGCCAAATTTGCGGCGTTTTATGGTCGTGAATCAGATTTGAACAATTACTCGCACCCCCCACCCCTTCTTGAACCCTGTCTTTGAATAAAACGTAATTTGTCGATTTGTCGATGCATCAATGAGGTTCAAGTAAAGAAATGTATTCGCTTGTATGTGAGCGGCGAGAATATCGGGGCACTTGATGTGTTCAGGTCAACCACCGAAATTATGCTTCGGGATGGTGTTTTAACTCGCGAAGAGAAGCGCTTAATCATCAAACTAGCTAACGCACTAGGCCTTACTGCAGAGGAGCCGGCTGACGTTTATGCTGCAATGCGGCAAAATAGAGATACCGAACCTGGAAGAGATGTTTCTCCTAATGAACAGCGATTAGTTTACACTAGAGTTTTCGAAGTTGCTATTGTAAACGCCTCATTGTCCA